>VTLG01006943.1_pt1 | contig 46871 bp, 65 predicted proteins | sample 4694571 | NCBI WGS metagenome assembly VTLG01 (sample SAMN12604809, study PRJNA352737) | marine metagenome | biome: ENVO:00000447; feature: ENVO:00000209|ENVO:00000569|ENVO:01000036; material: ENVO:00002151; isolation source: viral sequences binned using virsorter ... | reverse complement strand
TGTGAAAGTCTCATCAAAATTGTATAATTGGCCTGGGATTTGTCTCATATCTTTATCAGGGGAAGCTATAATGTTCCCTGGATATTTTGTTGAGTAAATTCCCATTGCATCATCAGCTTCAAGAGTAGGTTTAATAATAACCTTATACTCATCCTTTAATGCGTTGATGACACGTTTATAGCCACACGGCTTCTTCCGATTGCGGTGACCTTTATATTCGGGTAAAATTTTTTTTCTGAAATTCACACTGTCTGAAAAAAACAGTATTATATCAGAGAATGTCCCAAGTTTGTTCTGAAGTTTGGTAAGTTCCCGTTTGGTGGCGGAATATGCATCACGGAAACTAGAAGTGACGAGAATAACATCATTCCCAAAATCCACTTCCGTCTCTGCGGCTGCACACGCTTTGTAGACGATGAAGTCTGCATCACATAGTATTTTCATAAATTAGTGTACGTCAGCCCATGTAGCTCCATCTTTTGATTCGGCTGCTACAGGACATCTCATTTTATAATATTCACCAGCCTGAACAGCAGATAATTCAAGTAAGAACTTGAGATCTTCTACTTCTTCTTCTTTACATTCAAATTGTAGTTCATCATGAACGAATGCAAGCTGGTGAGCATTTTTTGGTAAATTTTCATTTGCTATAAGTAGCCAACGTTTTGCGATAACTGCAGCTGATCCCTGCAAAAGGTAGTTTAAACTCTTATGAGTAGAATCGACAAGTATTTTACGCTTATCAATACCTAAAACATACCCTCTCTTACTAGCTTTGTGTACTGCTTCCAACAGTTCTTTAAGACCTGGGATAGCGTCAACATATGCTTTTCTAATCTCTTTACCTTTCGCTTTAGCTTTCGATTGTGAAAGTTGTTTATCATAGGATAGACCTATTTTTATATCTCCTGCACCGTACAAAAATGCATAGGTGACGGTTTTGACCAGCTTCCTGGATATTCCAATTTTGTCAGCATTTTCTTGGTGTATGTCACCATGCAAGAGCACTTCTGCATACCTACCTTTGTCCCATCTTGCAAGATAATGGGCAAGCATGCGTAACTCAATACCGCTAAGATCAGCACCGACCATTCGTAAGTTCGGGCTAGCAGTAAATAAACGTCGAAATCTTTCATCACTCGGCACCTGTGCCAGATTCGGAGATCGGTGGGCGCATCTAAATGTAGATGTTGCTACCGAACAATGGTGGTGTATCCTAGACTTCGTACATAGCTTCTGCCATGCGTTGACGCCTTCGGATATCATCCCTAACTTTTTCGTCAGATCCAGTAGTGTCAAGAATTGAAGAGCTATATCCGTCCCAAGTTCTTTCAATACCGTCTCGTCTACGACTGGCTTCCCCGTAGATGTCGTTGATGTAGGCTTCCAACCACAATGTGTTCGTAGTATCCATGCTATATGATCCCTAGATGTAGGGTTAAGCTCTTTTAATTTTGTAAGTGGACACCCTTCGAAGTACCCTTGGCGGCTATTATTTCTTTTAGGAGTAAATTCCTGTCCTGCGACGAAAGGGAACCGCTCTCGTAATACCTGAGTAGTCTTTTCATACTCAGTTCTGAGAGTAGATTCAAGTTTCCGTGCAGATAATTCATCAAAATACCATCCATGAATCTCTTGTTGGGTTAGGATTTGTGCTACCTGATGTTCTAGTGTTACCCAGTCAGGTATTTGTGGAAATGTTTGCATAGTTTGGTGGTAACAGCAACATCTTGTTCGCAATAATCTTGCATCTCTTGAGACCACTCTTTCCAGTCTGTAGTCTTTGCAAAGTTTCCTTTGTATTCATTCAGACGGTATCCATAGGACTCAAGTGAGTGCCTGCCATATAATTGCAGTGGCATATGTTTCCAGCATCTTGCTTTATCTATATCGAGTAAATTCGGATGATAAAGGCGAGATAACAGAAGAGTATCAACAATAATCCCAGTAGGATTAAACCAAGGGTAAAGCTTTTTAATAATAGGTATGTCAAAGCCGATGATATTGTGACCAACAAGAACGTCAGCCACTTCGAGCCAACCGATTCCTGTAGTAATGGAGTAGTTGCTACCCATCGGTGCATCTTCTTTAATGCACTGCGAGCCGTCTCCATAGGGTTCGTCATTAAACGTTTCAAGTCGATCTTCATCTTCCCAATAAATTGATAAACAGTGGATACGAGTGGCATTATTTAGAAGTCCGTTTGTTTCCAGATCGAACACCACCGTTCCAGTGGAATGTTTTGTCTTTAAACTTGGCCTTTTCAATTGCTTCTTTCGTAGGTGGGTTAGGTCTAATTAATCTATCTTCATATTTTTCATTTTGTTTATACCATGGATGTTTATATCCTCCGTCAAAAATCCGTGGCTGGGTTGAATTTCGTGGTCTGAGTTTCATGTTCAGTAAAACGTGAGGTCTCTAAGTTAAATTTTATTTTTCCTGCGAAGCCTGTTTCACCTGAATAGCGATTTTTAATGATTCGCAGAGTTGCGATATCTCGTTCATCATCGGATTGCTGATTTCTTTCGAGGGCAATGACTTGATCTGATAACTGAGCAATGCCCGCAGATCCTCTGAGCTGACTAAGGGACACTTTTCCTCCCTCTTCGTGCGAAGTCCTATCATTAGATGTTCTCCTTAAATGTGATACTAGGAATAAAGATATTCCTGTACGTTCGACTAGGCTTCGCAGTCTAGTCATTGTCTGATCCAGCATTCGTCGCTCATCACCATCAAGACCACTCAATAATATACTGAGGTGATCTAGGAATATAATACGACACTCCAATCCACTGGCAAGGTATTCGATCCTATTGTAAATAATGTCTGGGTCAAAAGAACCAAAGCCATCAAACAAGTAGAGATGCCAATTAGCAAGGGTACGATGAAAATCGTCTTCGAGTTCTTTGTGGTCATGTTCTCCAATGTGTAATGATTTACCTACAGCTGTGGACATCAATCCAAGTGCGGTTCGTCTATTTGACTCTTCAAGTGCCAGGTACCCAACCCGTACTCCTTGGGTGAGTAGGTTAACTGCAAGTTGACGGCAGAATGTGGACTTTCCTTGGCCAGATCCACTAGTAATCGTTGTAAGCTCCTGATATCTAATCCCGTGCAATTTATCTTGTAACCCTTTGAATGGATAGTCATGGTCTGCTGGTGGTATAGGTGTAGTTACTAATGCTTGTAAAGATTTTCCTTCAACAATCCCATCAGGTCTATACGGTTTAGCATCCCAAATAGCTTTACGAATGGCTTCAGAATCATTTGCTTGTAATGCATCTGATGCGTCCTTGTATTCATCCATCCTGGCAATTTTAACTTTGCCTGCTGGTAATACCTGCGCCGCATCCTCCGTCGCCTTTCTTCCCGCTTCATCGTTATCGAAGAATAAAATGATTTCCTCGTACCCCTGAAATAAGGGTATCTGTTTCTGTAAGTCTTTCTTAGCTGATGTCGCTCCATGAGGTAACGACACGTGAGGCCATCCAGACATTGCCTCATAACCTGAAGCCGCATCTAATTCACCTTCATAAACAACGATGCGTTTTCCACTATTAGGAAAGAGATGCTGACCAAACAAAGTATCAGTAGAAATGCCTTCATATCTAAAATCCTTTTGCTTTGTTTTTATCTTTACACCTTTAAGAACTCCATCGCTTGTAAAATATGGGAAGCGTAATGTGTTTCCATCTCTGTATATTCTAAAGAATTGGTTAGTTTTCTCAGAGATATTTCTTTTCCGTAATCTTTCGGCTGTTCCTGTAAGGGTGACATCTTTGGACATTCGATTGTGAATAATTTCATCATTACCTCCTACTCTATTATGACAAACAAAGCAGAAGGTGTGCCCATCAGAATACAAACTATTGCCATCTGATGAGCCACAGTTGTCGCAAGGTATATGCCTTACGAACTCGTTCTCGGTCATTATATTAACCAGTCGAGTGGTATATCGTGGAAGCTAGTCCAAGGTATGTTGTGCTTTTCACACCATTTAGCATACGTTGTCTTGCTTCCTTTGCTTATCTTATTAAAAGGAGCTTGAAATACCATACGTAAATCTAAATCTGGGTTGTCGGCCTTAACAGCTGCAATCTTCCGTCTGTCGGGCGCGGACCAATATCCTTTTGCCTCCAAGTGTACATGATTTGGGAGAATGAAATCAGGATGATAATTGTGCTGAATGGTATAAGGAATCTTACAAGATTCGTATTCATAGGATACTCCGAGTCCTTCTAATAATTTTGCAACTTGTTCTTCTAAACCTGATTTATATTTAGAAGTCTTCTTCTTCGGTTTCTTCTTCATTGGTGGTTGGAGTTACATTTGGATCTGCTGTTTTGAATCCAGATGATTTACCAAATAACTCAGCTACTTCATTAGCATCTAAGTCACCAGTATCTACACCAGCGTCTCCTTTTACTGAGACAACTTGAACACCAACCAACTTGAGAGAACTACCATAGGTAACCCCATCCCGTAGAATGTAAGGCTTTTGATAGAAACCCAATTTAACAGTAGATCCTGCATATAATGGAGTTTTGGTATCGGTTACTTGTGTACCCTCAGTGTCTACCACTGGAGGTCTATTGTCCTCATTCCATGAGAACTTAATCTTATACTTATCTTTGGCTACCTCTTCCCATGGTTCTGGTTTGAGTGTAGCTCTCTTAGGATTCTTTAACTTTGACTCTGCCCATTTAAGAACATCAGCCCTTTCTGTTTCTAATTTATCGACTAACTTAGAGTCTACTACAGCCGAGAGTGAATAGCCAAACTTACTAGGTGATAGTATAGCCTGGAATCCCTCAAGTGTTACAGGTTTGTCAGTCTTGTGAATAGTTCTACTCACCAGTTAATGCCTCCTCTAAGGATTGTGGTTCTAGCTCTTTAGCTAGTTCTGATCTGTACTCAGTGAGTTGCTTTAAGCGCTCATCGAGTGCGTCTAGTTGTTTCTGTTTCTGTTCTTTTTCTGCCTTCTGTAGTCTCTCTTCTGAGACAACTAATATAGTAGGTGGTCTAAAGAAACTATCGAATAGTGAATAATGGTGCATTTAACAAAAGAAATAAGTGGAGTCAATTACTGATTCTGGTTCAAGGTCATCAATAATCGGTGGGTCTGTCTTTGCTCCTATTTCGGAAGCAAAGGTTGTTAGGTAATCATTCTCAGCGAATAAGTGCATATATGTTTCCCTTACTATTGTAGCAAGTAATGACATATCTGTAGCTCTACTTAATACACTGTCATGAATCAATGCTATAGGTGCATCAAACCGTTTGACACTAAGATGTAATAGACTGGCATCTAGTGAATGTATAAGGTTAGGCGCTGTTGCAGCCTTGTGTCTATTCCTATCTACTTGATCTCCATCTTCAGTAGCTACAGTAAGACGACACCGACCTAATAATTTAAGGTCTATAGTCTCTACTTTTTTCTTCATTAAGCGTTGGTTAACTTCAAATCCTGATGGTGTTGTCCATCTAAGATATGTTGCTCCATTCTTAATAGCATTAGCTACCTCAGTTTCAATCCATTTCATAACTGACATCGGACCTGGAACTATTTCATTCATAGCCTGACGCACAGCTGCGACAACGATTGTGAGATCTTCTTTACTTATATCAATACCATCTTCTTTCAATGCGTCCCTGATGTAGGAACGATTAGAGAAAGGTTTAGCATTGTAAGGTATAGTCATGACCACCCTTTTAACCTTCTTTCTATCCCAAATATTATGTAAGTATTCAGGTATATGTGGTTTAGAATGTTCAGCTACTACCTTATATGCATCTTGTGGTTCATCTGATGGTATAACATTAACAAGTTTAGCAGTTGATTTATCTCGTGCCAAACCAGCGAGTATCTGTAATCCTGAGCACGTAGCATCCGTGGCTACACATAGTCGTGTAGTAGTCCGGCTCTTTTTAATAACACAAGCATAATACTCCTCACATGCGGCTAGGAATTGCCATGGCTCTTCCGCTACTTCCCACTCTGGCAAGGATTCTATCGGGAATCTTGCGATCCTAGTGATAAGGCAATGGTTTGCTTTAACCCAGCTTTGTCTGACATCCCATGTATCTTTATCAAGACCATAAGTTGTAGCAACCTGGAATGCAAGCCATTTGTGTGCATCATGTGTGACAGGTGAAGCATCAGCAAAAGTAATTAAACTCTTACCAAAGTCTGTATCTTGTGGGGTTAAGAAAGCTGGGATAGGGTATGCCCTCCCACGGTAATCAAAAGACCACGGTATATAAAACCTATCTTTATCTCTAAACCTATCTACCGCCTTCATAGTCATTCTAGTTCTACAACTTCTCCTGACTTCTTGAGCTCTCTTATTCATTACTTCAGCAGCTTTACGACGATAATCTCTACGAGACTCTTCGTTCTCTGCTATATCTACTGGTTTAGGTGGTAGATCATAATCCATTACAGGAAGGAATTTTCCCACACCAATTCCTCTAGCTTGTAAATGCTTTGCAACATCCACTATGAATGGGTTTAATTTATACCCGACTTTCTGAATCTTATTCAAGAAGTCAACTGGTGTTTCTCCCTGTATACGGTGGCGCTCGCCCCTTCGTACAAGATCATGACCTTTCATCACCTGATTTAGTATGTAACCACCCTGTGAACCATCTCTTCCCCAGTCGTTTGGAGGTATGAGCATAGGCCATGCAAGTGGGCTAAATAGCTGTGCATTGGACATTACTTCGTCCTTGATGTCACAGAACTCAGGTGTTGGTAGAACGTACACAGTGGTCTTACGTCCCTCTCTGATGGCTTGTTTATAGAACCATCCACTTGATTCCATGATACAGTCTAATAACCAGCCTCCTAGCTTAACACGAATGGATCTACCCCATCCTTGCCATCTCTGAACATCAGACTTATTCATTAAAGTCTGTATAGATATGAGTCTCTGTTGAGTACCTTTAGATTGATGCCAGTAGTTCTTCTTTAATGTAGTTAAGAGACCTGGGGCTGTGTACTCATAGTATCTCATCTGACACTCATCTTCTATCGCATGTCCTATAGAATCACATACATTAGTAGCATAATTACTACCTTCTTTAAAGCTGAATACCTTATCAAAGGTTACCTTACACGCTATTGCAGCGGCTGCTAGTGGCTCTAAGTCGTTTAAGTATTGGTTTATCTCTTTAAAAGATTTACCTGTGTGACCCTCGTGAATTCGATTGTGAGTGTCCTCTATTTTAGCAACAACTAGTGGTAAGATAGTATCAATTGATGCAATACCATATACAGAAGCAGAGGCATAACTCTTATCTTCTAACTTAATAGTATTATCATGTAGACCCTTGAGTCCTTGACTAATCTGATCCCTTTCTAGTTGAGTCTGCTCGTCTATAAGGTACTGCGGTACTGTCATAGTCGTGTAACTCGTCGTTTACTTGATCTATTAATAATAATTGTATCTCTTCTTTATGTGGATGATCTTCTGGTATTGAATCATAAGCTTCTTGAGCATATGAATATATTTTCTCAGGCAAGTGGGTCGTCGTAGTAGTCATAATCCTCCTCCTCGTTAAGGTAAACTGCGTGAATTTGATCTCTGGTGGCTATACATAGTTCGCTTTCTCCCTTCTCCATAATAGCACGGGCTTTGTTCTCAGCATTGCCGATGCGATTATATACATGTTCTGTAACCTTACCTGTTCTATGATTAGTTTCACGAATGATACAAGATACTGAAGATGGTAACTCCCATCCTCCTATCTTCCAGTTCATAAACTCATCATAAGGTAATGGTATAAAGAACTTATCAGGAGATTGCTTATACTGTCGCCAGTTATTTGGATAGTAAGGTTTCTTTTTAGTCATTCCATTGGCTCCACATCTGTTAAGTAATCATCATACATACAAGCAGCATAATCATCACATGTGTATGCTGCGTCCATGTCATCTTCGGCGTTGATAACAAAGTCTCTGCCACTTTCAAGGTGACATAAATAGTGCTTCATGGCAGGTCGATTGTGAATTAAGGTTTTAAATACTTTTGAATAAGATGAATTTGATCTTCATATATAGCAGCTTGATTAAGCTCATGCTCAATAGCCGCCATGATATCTGAATGTTCTCCTATACCTACAGGAAACGTTAGGTATATCTCAACATTCGTTAAGTGTTTCTGCAAGTCTCCCTGTGCATGTGCCAAGAGAGCTTTAATTTGTTTTTCTTTCATTGCCTCCATGATAAAGGAAAAGGGATAGTGAGTCCCTCAGTCCCAGAACCTTGCGGAATCTGGGAAGGAGAGAATCAAGTAAGTGGATATCTCTTATTGATATATTCAAAGACAAGCTTAACACCAGCCTCTAAATATAAGAAAGGTAATAACCCTAGTTCAAACATTGATAAGTCCTTGATGTGCCTACGTTGCTGTGTAATAACAACTGGCAACTGTTGAGTAGACGTTGGTGCTACTTTAGTAGGTGTTTTAGACTTATTAGTTCTCTTACGAGTAGTCATTAGTTAACCTCCTTAGCATATTGCAATGCATCTTGGTGTTCTTTGAGTAACTTATCCTTAAGTTTCTCCTTTTGTTGATACTTTCTTCTACTTACTACTTGCTCATTGTAAGCTTTCGCCTCATCTTCAGCAAGTGATAAGTGAAAACATTCAACACGATACTCATCACCGCATGTAGTATACATACGCTTTAAGCGATAAGACACTGCGTCCATGTCTTCAAAGATACCAACAACTGTGGTACTTCCATCATGTGGACATACTGAACTAATAGTAAAGTATTCAGGTTGATTTGGGTGACTCATTAATAAATAAGGCAGACAATAAGCGATTCGATTGTGAATCACTCAGTAAATAAAGTGGACTTACAGTTATTATTACCGTGAATCCAGAATCTCTGGGAATAATAATAATCATGCCACTAAACTTAGAGAGTGAATCAAGAATGATTAATAGTATTCTTCAAGAATATATAAAGAAGAATAACAACACAAACCCATACAATAAAGCTAACCATAAGTCCTCAAATTGTCTGAAGTTCTAGGAGGTTTGTATAAATACTCTTGCCTCCTTGCATTAGAGTATATCTTAAACAATAGTGAATGTGTAATCATGATAATACTAACTCCGTGTCCTGTTCATATTCATTAGTTGTATCTATTATTTCAGAAGCAACTAATTCAATATATGCCCAAACTACAGAGTTCTTATAATTATCTAAACAAGCATTTGCGTCCTTGAATAGATCTATAAGTATTCCATCACCAAACCTTGTTGTAAGATAGTCGGTGATATCTTCTTCATAGGTATCAAAGAACTTGATGGTATCAGCATAATATATGTGTTTGAAGCACACATTAGATTGACAGCCGTGACTAACAATCTCGTGCATATCTTCGAGTGAGTAAGTGTCAACAATTTCGTCATAAGCTGAATTCAATCCGATGTTAAGTTTCATAATAGTGTTGCGTCCTTGATTTCGATTGTGAATGTGAATAATAAATAAGGATGAATTAATAATTAATACTAACTCATCCTTACAGTTGTTATTACTTAGCTAGCAAATCCAAAGTCATAAGTAACACCTTCGCCATTTACTAGATTGTTATTAACCCACTGACCGATTGACTGGTTTGGTGTGTTAATTAGTCTAGCAATTGCACGCTTTGAAACATCAAAATAGGTGTACTTATTACCATTGCTAAATTCTACTTGAGCTTGGCCATTTTCCTTGTCAAGTTGTAAAGAATTAACAGCAGATGATTCAGTAGTGATTGATAACATAGTGATTCGATTGTGATTGAGTGAATAAAGAAGGAACTAATTGTGTTACTAATGCCCAACATCAAGGATACATTAGTGTTCATATAAGTCCTTCATCCTGTTAACTAATAAATAGAATAACAGGAGGAAAGAATTAATAACCTAACCAAGATAAGATGGTGTTAGCATGATAATCATGACCGCAATCTTCAGCATAATTATAATAACTAGCACCGTGATCTGCTAATAGTTTAATTACATCAGCTTCGGATAGATTACCGTCGCTATCTGTACAATCTATTACAGAATTGCAATAACCTAAATCTTCAGTTAGAGGCTCTTTAATAAAACTCATGATTAATTACACTCCACTGATGTTAAGTTATCAGGTGCACAATTAGCTAAACAATTAATAATGTTTTGTTTAACTTTTGAATGATTCAATGCACCAAGATACTTATTAATGTGTCTCGATGTAGTTTTAGAATAGTATTCATCAGTTCTAACATAACCTAACTCAGGATGATATCCTGCGACAGGTGTATCATAACTAAAGAATACTTCAGCACCATTGTTAAGACTAACTACGGTTTGATTGGAGCCAGTTCTTTTCAATTTCATAGCGAATCGATTGTGATAATTAAGTGTGGACAATTTGATACATAAAGTATCAATGAACTGAAGAGGAATTGCACCTCTATAGTATTAACTATTCTGTCATCAGTTCTTGTTAAATAGCACAGAAGTTATAAGCCTCGATGCAATTAACTTGATTGTAATCAATGCCGTAAAGTTCACATAATTGTTCATCAGGATCTTGATAAATACCGTCAATGATTTCATATTCTAAATCATCAACAATTACATGAACTTCTTTGTCATTGTATTCCCAATCAAAACCTAATTCTTCAAGAGTTCCTATTAAACTAGGTTGACAATGAATGAGAACTTTAGAACCATTAATTGTTTGCATAATTAACATTTAGTAAGTGAACAGTTGTTGTTAAGAATCAAAACTTAATTGACTTACGCTTGATGTTAACAACTGATGGTAATTGAGTTAATTTAACTTCCTTACCTTGTGCCTTTAACTGGTCAATTGTTTTAACTAATGAAGTGTAATAATTCATGAGTTGTTGTTAAGAATGTGATGAGGATTGTTCTCCTCTTGTTTACATTTTAATTATAGCAAGAATCGAGACCGATTGCAAGTGGTTGTTACATACTGTAATAATTACATTTAGTAGCATTACAGTTGTTGTTAACCACGTCCCCAATCGTTCTCGATTTCTTTACATGTATACTCATGCAAATCATGCATTCTATTTGTGTTACCAAGTAACTCAACATATTCAATGATGATATCATTTAACATGGATGAATCTTCAGGAAGTAATGTACATAAATTAGTACATAATTCTTCTTGATATCTTGTTAACTTAGTCATGATAATAATCCTCTGATTGTTTACATTTTAATTATAGCAGGATGTCTCGCACTATGCAAGCGTTCGTTACACTCTGTAATAATGATAGTAACTGTGTTGTCTTTAAATTATAACATAGCGGTACAGATGAGCAGACTTTCACTAACACAAACCCGCTCGCACTTCGTGCTCGCTCGTTAACAGTGGCGCGCGCATGATTGCACGTGCTATGTATTATTTAGGGAGCGAGCGAAGCGAGCGGTTAGTGTAGAGAAAGAAGCCGAGACCCCTTGGGGGGGAATGAGTCTCGCCTGTCTAAATACTAGGGCAGACAAAATTATGTCAAAATTTAAGGGCTTCTTTTGCTTCATCTAAGGTTCCGTAGAACTCACAGGAACCCAGATAACACCCTAGATATCGATGGAAAGTCGTCTGACCCCCTTCGATATCATAAGAGTGAATAGTTGCACCTCTATGAGACGTTTCTATTAGTTCTGGTTTCTGCATATGTCGTTTTTAATCTGTTCAATACTATCAACCATCTGTCTATACCCATTACCTACTTGAAACTGTCCTAATACTACAGAAGCTGTAGCTATACCCCAGAATATATAGTACCATCTAGACTTTATTTGATGTCTCTGCATGATCCTTATTAAATTGAGCTATACCTGCGTCTGTCAACACATGTTTGTACATTTTATCGAACACATCTGTAGGTACCGTACAAATATCAGCACCTAATGTAAAGGCCATACCAACGGATTGAGGGTCACGTATAGAGGCTGCTAATATTTTAGTCTTTGATCTTAAAGAATTACTAATATCATTAATCAACTTCATTCCATCTAGAGAATTATCATCCATTCTTCCAATAAAGGGTGATATATAAGTCGCACCTGCTAAGGAGGCTAATATCGCTTGAGCTGGACTAAATACTAAGGTTACGTTAGTTCTAACATTTAGATCTGATAAACGTTTACAGACTTTCAAACCATCAACTGAACAAGGTAGTTTAATAGTAACATGATCGCCATAAGTTTTCACATGTCCCATTGCTCTAGAAAAGAGATCTTCTTCATTATCTCCCACTATCTCCATACTAATATCTGTAATACCTAATTTAATTAAATCCCAATATACTTCTTGTACATGTCTTCCGCTCTTTCTAATGAGGGTAGGGTTAGTCGTTATACCAGATATAAGTCCAGTAGATAGTCTTGATTCAACTGCTTTAACATCAGCAGTATCTAAGAATAGTTTCATATAGGGTAGAGTAAGTTAGAGTAGATATATGAGGGATGATAAAAAGGTATCATCATAATTAAGAAAGGAGGAATTGATGTCTGAAAGACGAGATTCCTCCTAACGCAGAAGAGGGTCCACCCTTCCCTCCCCTGTATACGGTGGAACTCGGTCAGATCCAAGTAGGTGTCTTAGATTTACGGTCTATACCTCTTGCTTGTTGTCTTTGGTTTAGATCCATACCGAGTACCATATGATTTGCTGCGGATTGGGGGTCATCCATCCATTCATCCATCATATCTTGCCATTCTTCACGTTTACGATCTTTAATGACTTCATAGGCAGAGATGGATAGTGCATCTGTGAAATACTTGACGCCTTGGGCCAAACAATCCAATCTGTCATCATGTTTAACCGCTCCTTTTTCACGGCACATGCGAGACATCTGATAGAAAAGCATATAGAGAAGACGCTCTTCTGGAGCTGCATCTTTATTAGAGTTATAATCCCAATCAATAACCGACCTGTTACATATAAGACGATGTTGATTAAGAACAGGCTCAAGCGCATCGATGATACGATCTTCTTTACGAACATTAGCTCTTACTTCTTCAATGTCGATGGCTTGTTTAGTGTTGATAAGATGTTTTCTAAAGAGTTCGCTAACGATTCCATCTCCAAAGTTAGTTTCGATAACGAGTTTAGTAACTCCGAATTTTTTACATCCTTTGAGGATATCAAGAAGGGTGTTGTCAGTGTATCCGTCGGTATACGCTCGCATTTCATGGAGATATAAGAACCCGTTTTTCTGGGATAGGTAACAGGCAGCTGTTTCATCGGAGCCTCGTCCAGAGGGATCCACGCTACAAATTGTTTCGGTGTATGGTCCCCATTCTCCTTGTAATTGCATTGGAGAGTAAAAATAGTCACCTGGGAGTCCAACGGTTGGGAGTTCTTTAATGACGTTTCTTGGGTCCGAGCACCAAACAACAGAATCGGGAGCATCAGTAGGGTTGATGCTGGTAACAACCAGATCAGCCATTTTAAGAGGGAATTTTTCTGCATCACTTAAGCTAGTATCTAGCATGAATTGGAGCATGAAGTTAGATCTTCCCATGGAAGCTTCACGATCTACAAGGTCATCATCATCAAATCTGTCAGGGTCAGTACAGGTACCTGCTTTAGCACCTGTATCTATATCTGCTTGTAATTGAGGAGCTATAAGTCCTTCGTAATGGGTGAGCTTTTTTGGGTATCTGGCTGGCCAAACAAAGGGACGATACGAGCGCTCTGCCAACTTACGATAAACAGTAAACACAGTCTGAGGAGTCCCGAGATACATAATACGAGAATCGTCTTTCGGCGTAAGGATGGATTCAGCTTCTGTACAGAGTTGAAGTAATTTCTCACGCATTAACTCCGTCATGGAGTTTCCAGGAACTTCGATATCGTCCAAAATCATTAAATCTGCTCTGCTTCCTGTTAGCTGTCCAGTGATGCCCACCGACTTTACGCTTGGGGCTTGGTGTGGAGAACAGTTTACGTCGAAGCTGATGCGACTCCAACGAGAATCGTCTGCTTTCGGTCTGAGATGTTTGAGCCATGGTGTTTCAATGATTAGTTTTTGTAGGAAGATCGACATGTTATCTGCACGTTCTTTAGATGCAGATATAATCATTATTTTCTTTTCAGGGTCTTTAAATAACGTCCAAAGGACAAAAGCACCAGTAATCCAAGATTTACCAACACCTCTAAAGGCTTGGATCTGTAATCTTTTTGGTCCATTTTGTAAGTAATCAGCTATGGAATATTGGGCTCTTGTAGGGGACGGAAGATCTAACTGTTCCCACAACGCTTGTAAGAACAGTTTAAAATCATCTTTTAGGGCGGTTACAACATCGGTCATATATATTTATGATTACCAAAACCACTTGAATCAAGTGAACCTGGATCTTTTTTAAGTCTATCAATAACTGAATCTAAAGCTGGATCTTTACCTGGTTTATACTTGTCATTAACCATAATACCAGGTGCAATGATTTTTAGATTTGCAACTTTAAGATTCTTCGCTTTAGGCGAAGCTTTCATTTTGCCGTTTCTTGGTCCTTTTACCATTACATTAACCTCTGTTTTCGTTTGTTTTCATTTCTTTCTATTTCTTCTAATGTAAAGCTGATCTTTTAAAGCTTGTGTTTTAGCTCTTTCATCAGATGCTGTTTTACCTAGTTTTTTTGCAGATTTTGTCAGTGCTTCACCAAGATCTGACCAGTTTTGTCCAGTTATCTTTCTTTTAGGTTTATCTTTCTTTTTAGATTCCGTAACTGGAGGTGTAGGTTTAGTTGGCGCTGGTTTTTTCTTTTTCTTTTTCTTTTTACTTAATGATCTAGCTGAATAAGGTCCAGTTTCATCAAATAGTTTTCCTAAATTACTCATTTTAATTGATATGGTAGAAGTTCTTCAAATTCTGGATCAGCAGGTGGTTCACCTTCAGGCCATGGACCTTTACCTGATCTTGCTCTGTCCATTTTATAATCATAATCTTCTCTTTGGAACTCTATTTCTTTTAGACGCATTTCATCTAAATCAGGACCCATGCCTCTTTGACCCCATTTTTGGGTATCATGTAAGAACATAGGACTTTGTTTTTGAGCTGCAGCTTCAATAATATCAGCTTCTTTAGTCATAGGAACAGAGCTACCTTCTAAAAATTCTTTTCTGAATTGAGTTAAATCTGCTGGATTGTTAATAGCTCTTATTTCTTCAAACAACCTTTCCATTTCACTTTTACCATCTGGGGTATAAGTCTTACCTTTAGCTTTTAACTTTTTAAATCTTTTAATAGAACCATCTATACCAAGATTCTTTTTCCAATTAGCAATTTCTTCAAGATCATATGAAGTTGTTGCCCCTGATTTTCGAATTTTTTGCCACTCTGCTTCAGAAAAGGTTTCTTTCCAACCTTTAGGCGGTGCCTTCATTTTAGATATAGAACCTTTTCTTCCTAGTGATCCTGAAGCTTCTGGTGTAGTTAGTGGTTCTATACCTAATGGCTTTGTCCTACCTTTATGCATCCAATTATGAGGACCACGATGCATCCAAAGGCCAGCACCTTTTCTACTACCTGCTTCTATCCCAAATTGTTTTCCAAGATTATGTAAATTAATAAGATCAATTACGGTAGCATCACCGCTTTCTATCAACTCATCCATCTTTTTAAAGATCTCATATTCAACAGCTTTCATTGATTTATGATGAAATTCTAAACTTTTATCAAGTTGTGCTGAATATAATTCTGGATTTGTTTGTTTTAACTCTTCTGTAAGAGCTGATGGTCCTCCTCGTTGGTATACAATACTATCATCAGCATCTTTAGCCCAAGGAGTTGCTACACCACTTTTATAACCATCAATTTTATTTTTAAGTGCAGTAGTAGGTTTAGCTTCATATTGATTTATTAAATCTTGAAAAGTTATATAATTCGGTTTCTTCTTTGTACCTATATTTAAAAAGGTATTATTAAGAAATTCTGATCTTCCTCCACCTTCAAACCAATCCAAAGCTTCTTTAGGTACATCAAGACCAGTGAAATCTTCTACACCTGGAGATAATCCAGGGTGTCTATTACCTACAAATACTTGATTACTTCTAGAAGTTGCACTAATTTTAGCAGCATTTTGGGTTCTAATTACTTGATTATTATAAGCTGGACTAGGCATAATTACACGATTACCCATTAGTTTATGCCCATCAGTTTTTCCTATAACACCACCAACACCTTCTGCAACAGGTTTAACAAGTTTACCAAATGATCTCGGTCTAGTAAGTTTACTAAGTGATCCCCATCCTGCCATTACTTCTTCCTCACTTTCAAACGACTTTTACGGTTAGTTGATGGTTTTTGTAATCGACCTTTTGTTTTACTACCTTTATAATGGGCAGCATCAAGACCATCGTGGTTACCTTTGGTACCAAGTTTAGTATTTAAATTATCAGCATTTCGTCTAATTTCCTTACCCTTCTCCGTCTGCATATAAGCTCGTTGCTGTTTATTGCGTTGAGCTTTTGCTTTAGGGTTCTTTTTATAATAATCAGCGGTTGATTGTTTTGCCATACATTCTCCGTTTAACTAATTCAGGATCTACTTTAGGCATTATACGATTTAACTTATCTAATGGATTCCCATCGTAAGCAACACCACTAATATCATTTGCTTTCAGCCAATCACAGGCTGCTTTTAAGTCCTGAGTAGTAGCCTCGTTAGTTTTAATTCTTTTTAAGAACTCATTAGTAACAAGGCCGTGTAACTCATTGAACTGTTTCTCTGTGGCTTTAGCCATTACGCTGTCCTACTTTTCTTTTTCTTTTTCTTTTTAGCTAGTGGGAAAGTGCCAGACGGATATTCTTTATCTGAAGGATAACCCTTTAGGGGTTTATCATAATCTACATTTCGTCTATCTAATAGACTCCCTGGACCAGATCCTCCATAAGATCGATCTGAGCCACCCTTATAAAGACTTGCTATCAGAAGTTGATCTTTCTTTTTCTTTTTAGCCATAATTTAGGAAAATAGTTTTTCTTTTACAATTTTCAAAGCTTGATCGTCTAGTTTGTTGTCGGTTCTTGCAACATAAGCTTCAAGTAGGTCTACTACTAGCTTTTTAACAGAGTCCGACTTCAAGAAGGCGAATAGAATGGGCTTGATTAATACGATCATTATTTTAGGGGGTTAAGTTTCTGCCACCATTTCTTAGGTGGTGGTGGGGGTTGAGAAGCTGCTATTTGTTTTGCAACTTCCGCTTTAAATGCAGCTATAGGAATAACATCACTACAAATATGATATACCCTAGTGTTAGGACGTATCATAAAGCCTTTTTGTTGGAGTTCAGCACAGTTTTTTAAACGTACTAACTCATAATCTAAAGACATTTTAGCAGAATGTTTCTTTGCTATACCTTTACATATTTCAACAAGAGAACCATCAAGGGGAATCATAAAATTTAATTGTGCTCCCCAGTTCTCAGCTACAGTGTAGCTAGATTGATCCATATGTTCATCATACGGAGTCGTGTGATTACCCATATAAAATGGGCTAAATGTCATTGTTGCACCATTACAAGAATTGTTGGCTCCATATACCTGACGACTTGGAGCTCCATTGTTCTGAAATTGCACCGCTTGGTTGGTGACATTTCCCGTCGCTGCCGCAACAGGGTTGGAAGTATTTTGTACTTCTGGTTCAGCTCGAACAGGTGCTCCTATTGCGAGAAGACCGATAAGGAGGTAGTAGTAGCAGTGGTTTCGATAGTTCTTTCTATTTCCGTTACTTCTAGTACCTGGCTGGCGGCTCTCGTTACTATTTCTAGTGAGAAGTCGCTGCCTGCTGTTGTCATGTTGAATATTGAATCTGAATCCGCTATACCGCCTGATGAGGTTGAGGTATGAGTTATGTTGTCCCCAGACCATTTGTTTAATGCTGAACCATACGTTGTTATCGTTATTTCTTCTTCTATATCTTGTTGTGTTGTCGTTGTTGAGTTCATCGACCCCTGGGTGAATTGGGGAGTAACTAACTCTGCTCTTGCTACCGAGGGGGATAACAGTAGGAAGAGTAATAACCATTTGTTCATTCTTCCTTCTTTTTAGCCATAGGACAATTGACGGGTGAGCCTTTATCTTTAGAATTACCAGTGGACAAGCCAAAAGTGGCCAGGGCTCCCGTAAACACGCTAGCAACGAACGTGATATCTGAGTTGCCAGCTTTCTTTATCATGGGTAATTCTATATAATTCATTGTTATGATGAAGCCAGACCAAACTACAACGCCAAGCCTGACGAATGTTCCAAGGATTTGGATCTGGTGTTCTTGGTCTTCGGCAGCATCTTTCAACTTTCCGAGGAGACTTTTCCCTTCCTTTTTTTCTTCCATGCTTCGATGCGTTTGTTTAGTTGCTTCGTTACAAACTTTTTAATTTGTTCAAACAAAGGTTGTGCCAATGTAGTGGTAGCTACAGCACCTAAAGCAGCAGTAACAGCAGTAACCATTACTTCTGCCGTAGGGAGTGGCATTTGTATATCAATAACTGGTATTTGTAACTTCGGAGCTGGGGGTTGCTCTGTAGTCTTCTCCTCCGCCTTCTGTGTGCCCGCAGGACGCTCCAAATCAGCTGGTGGGATGACTATAGGGCGAAACGATGGAACTCTCGCTGAGGGCGGTTTAAAGTACATCTCAGGGATGTCCAGAGCTTTAGGTAGATTGGCGGAGGGTATTTCCATTAATCAGCTTCTTCTGGTGTGTTACCTGCCTCTACCCATTCTTTAAAGTCTGGGTTTTGGTCAGTGCAATTGATATAAGATTTTCCATCGTCTTCAATACGTGCATAAATTTGCAAGTCTGGGTTATATTTAGGTAATTTTTTGTACTTCATAGTTCAGCAGAAAAGGCAATGTATTTACCAGCGCCGTCAGTAACTCCACGAGCACCTCCAGCTACTGTTAAACCACTTGCAACATGAAAATAAATATTAGATCGTGTAGTGGAAGCACCATCAAAAGTAGGAACTGCATTACAACTAAAACCTGAAGCTACATTAGAGACGTCATAATCTGTCGCTGTTCCTGTAGTCTCTATAGCTGAAGGCGCTACTCTCATCGGTACTGGAAAATCAGCAACTAATTGAGCTATGGCACCAGTCCTAGCCCAGCCTAGACCTAGAGGTGAATTACTGGCCAATGAAGCCCCTTCACCTGTTCGGTAATAATATCTTAAACAACGCTGAATCTCATCTCCGTAGTTCCTGTACTCGAAATCAGTAACTCTATCTGTTTCTAACTGTATTCCTGTTAGATAAAAAACATTAGATGTACTATCTCCTAATGCCGCTGTCATTCCTGGGCATGTTACTGCGTCTGAAGCTGCTCCCCAACTTGTGTTTTGAGTGCCACTTTTAAAGCCTGATCCAACATCAAAGTAAAAAGTTAAAGTTGCAGACTTAGCATTGTCATCGTCCCATGCTCCTGTGGTATCAGCGGGAAATACAACTTCTCGTTTTACCCATGTTTGTCCAGATGCTTCATCAGCACTAACGGTATAGTTTGCTGCAACATTACGACTATTATCATGGTCATAAAGTGCAACAGTATATACTCCTGGTTCGTTTGTTTTAGTCCAAAAACTGAGAGCTAATGGTTTGGCGTCTGCTGTTCCCTTATGAAAACCTTGTAATTGATTACCTTCTAAACGACACTCAAGGCGCATAGCACTACTACTGCCTGGGCTTGCATTAGCTGTAGTGCAATCCATTTTATAGGATTTAGAAAACTGTGTAGGTGATTCACTGTCCTGTGAAACTGTCCAAGTACCAATAGAACTATCTACAAATCGATAGGTATCTATAACGTGATAACCACTACTTGTAATACCACTTGCTGAAGTTCCTCTTTGACTTACCCTCATTGCCCCGTTTACTAGGACATTACGACCAGCTCTACTCGTAATTTTGGCGGTTGCTGTTCCATCACTATCTAAGGTAATAGCATCACTTGATGCACTACCATGGCGTAAGTTAGTTACTTTTAATGTACTCATGGTTTTGGATTGTCTGATTTTACTTTAGCAACGGCATCGACCCAAGTTGTTGTACCGTTCTTTTTGTCCCAGTATTGCATATCTAATTGATCTTTGATCGAAGGATAAGCAGCTTTCCTTTTACGTGCATAGTCTTTAGCATCATAAGCATCTTGTAACGCTTTTAATCCGTTAGTACAATCTGCTTCTGAAGGTTTAGCACCTCCATCATGTACGACTAAGTTTGCATAAACTTTGTTTTTAGCGTCAGACCATCCAAACCATTGTCCAGCACGTACTGTAACTAAATAATCTTCTATGTGATCTGGTTTCTCTGTTTTAATAGCCATATTATGTAGCTCCTACTCGCATAAAGTTTGCATAACAAGTGCTGTAATTTGTATTACATAAGAAAGCTGGAGCAATTCGGTTCTGAACAGCGAATTTAACTTTTACATTTGAAACATCAGTAACATCTACTAAAGTTCTAGCTGAACACATTGTATACATTGGAGAGTTGGCTCCATCTGTAATGAACGCATATCCAAATGCTCTATCAACATAAGAACTATTATTAGTAGTGACTTTTAGTTCTAATTGAGTGTATGCATTATCAGCATCATGTTCTAAATTCAATACTATTGCAACATCCCAAATACCTGTAGCTGGGAATGTCCAGGCTCCAGTTGAACCATCTACAGCCATAGCTGAACCTAAAGTCCCTTCCCCAGCTGCATCTATTCTTTCCCAGTTAGAAGCAATTGGTTCTGCATTACCAGTCCAAGCTGTATTAACTCTCCACATATCTGCATAATTTAGATTTCCTAAATCACTTGTTAAAGCAACTGTACCAGCTGTATCTGGAAATGCAATAGCACGATCACTTCCACTTGCAGGAGCTGTTAAAGAGGTAGATCCAGATGAACTACCTGTTAATTTTAATGTGCTCATGCTACTACCTCCATTACAGTTATGGTAGATTTATCTCCACCTGTTGTTGCATTCAGTCTTATTTCTGATGCTTGTCTATTTGCCCATTGCATTTTTACAGTTACAGCAGATGTGGAATTAGGACTTACAAATCCAGAAAATGTTGCTTCCTGGTTATTAGCAAAGTCAGATCCTAATCCAATATTATTAGTCTCATCAACTTTTGTACTACCAATATAGAAATCAAAACTTGCTGCTGATAAAGCAGAATCACTTGTATCAATACCTTTGATAGTAGCAAAAGCTAGAAGTTTATTAGATGCAGCTATTGGTGTTATATCTACTTTAAAACTTGCATCAATATCAGCCATACTTGTAGAACTGGTTGCTTCTGTGTCCCCATGAGATACATGAAGAACTTGGATAACCGAATGATTACCTAATTTAGCTCCTGTTACTGCCTTCGCAGCTAACATATCTGTGTCTACTATACCGTCTGGTAGACCACCTACGGAGATTCCTGTGACGGTTCCGCTTCCATTAATTGTAATTGCCATAATTTAAACGATTGTCCAGTAATCTCCAGAATCAATAGTTACAGTGACTCCATTGTTTATTGTGATTGGTCCTGCAGTTAAAGCATTACATGCTGCACCAAATTCAGTACCAATAGTATAGTTAGTAGTAACTGTCTGACCATTTTCCATAAAGATTTTGTCAGTACTACCACCAACTGCTCCGCCGCCTGCTGCAGCTGCCCATGATATATCAGTTCCATCAGATGTAAGAACGTAATTAGCAGTACCTACGGCTAAAGCTGCAGGATCTCCACTAGCATCTCCATAGATAATTTTACCTCTAGCAAGTCCTGCCATTTTACCAAGAGTTACTTGGTTATCAGCTATGTGAGCTGTATCTATACTACCATCTGCATAATGTTCTGAGTTGATAGCATCATCAGCTATATTATCACCATCTACTGCATCATTTGCTAAGTGAACGTGATCGATACTTCCATCAGTGTAATGTTCAGAATCAATAGCATTATCAACTATTTTTGCACCTGTAACTGTATCGTCATTTGGTGTTGTTGAGACTGACACTTCCCACTGTGATCCATCATATACATACAATTGATCATTAGTAGTATTATAGTAAAGATCTCCATCATTATTATCTGATCCAGGTGCTGAACTAGCTACCCGATATCGAGCTTTAAAAGATTCTACAGTATCAGATAAAAGTTTTATATCTTCTGTAGTTGCAACTAATCTATGATAATTATATGTATGACTTGATCCTGTTGATACAACTAAAAGACCAGAGGAAGCTGGTAAAACATATGGATCTGCATTATCTCCTACACCTCCTCTAAGAATAGAGGGAAATCCATTGATTGTTACGTTATCAGAACCATTACCATCTGTTCTACAGTTAGTTGAAACACCACTGCTATTAACAGAAATCTCTGTAGCATCAGCAATACTAACTATAACACCTGCAGCTGGTACAGTTGTTGGGAATACATCTTCAGTTGCAATTGCTTCAAATCCACCAAGTGGAGTTATAGCTCCTGAGACATAATCAACAACAGCTCCTGATGTAGGGATATGAGAATCACTGTCAGATATAGTTGTTTGTTCACATCCTACTTTTGCTATAGTTACAGCATTATCTGCTATCTTAGCTGTAGTAACATTATCATCTGCTATCTTAGCTGTAGTAACTTGTGACGCCCCTATATGAGCGGTGTCAATAGATCCATCTGTATAGTGTTCTGAATCTATAGCATCATCAGCTATCTTAGCACCAGTTATAGCATCTCCAGCTATTTTAGCTGTAGTTATCTGACTGTCGGCAATGTGAGCAGTATCAATACTAGCATCAACATAATGCTCAGAATTAATTGAGTCGTCTGCAATTTTAGCACCTGTAATTGCATCAGCAGCTATCTTTGCAGTTGTAACATTTTCATCTGCTATCTTAGCTGTAGTTACTTGAGAAGCTCCTATATGACTTGTATCTATACTACCATCTACTAATTCAGAAGAATCAACAGAATTGGCTGCCATCATAGTGGCAGTAACTGTTGCTGTATCTCCTGTTGTTACTACTGTTCCTGTTACGTTAGGAAGAGTAATTGTACGATCAGCAGTAGGATCAGTAACCGTAAGAGTGGTCTCATATCCATCGTCTGTTGCACCTTCAAATATAATTGTCGTATCTTCTCCCATTGTCAGATGGCCCGTCATGGTGCCACCAGTACTTGACAATTTAGTTTCATCATACTCCATAGCTTTACGCATTAACTGGAGTTGATTATTATTTAAATCAGCTGATGTAATTGAAGCACCTGGAGTATAGTCTGCCCTTGGTGTAGGAGCACCCATATCAGTCTCAGGTCTTATTATAATTGTACCACTAGATAAATCAGCACCACCAATATGTATGGTTTTAGCTGTTGTATCTACGGTATATTCTCTAGGGGAGGCGGATTCATTAATTGTAGAAGCTGTATACGTTAATGCTACATTATCTAATAATGCTATAACTTCAGTACCTTTGAATACATCAAAACTCCCAGAGTAGCTAAATGTATTCGCAGTGCCTGTATTTGCACTGTATGCTCTTGTTACTTTTGTATGTGCCATTTAGTTACTTAGGGAAATTTCTAATATTAGTTGTATTTGAAAGACTTAGATTATTGTTCCTAATTAAATTTCTTTTCTCCTCTTTTAATCTTATAACTTGTGGATTGTCTCTTAACCTAGCCCATGCTCTATCAATAGCTCGATCAAATAAAGCTTTTATAAGAATATTATGTCTATAAGCTTTCATAGGATCTAAGGAGAAATTACCTAATTTCTTATCTCTTTCCATTTGAGCCATAGAAGCTTGTACATCTGATCTTAATGCTAATTGATTTAGATCTTCTTCTAAATTAAATTTACCAATTTCATTTTGTAGTAAAGATCTTAAACCAGGATGTTTTCTTAAATTTGTACCATCTGGAGCACTATAAGCAAAAAGTCGTAAATCGTAACCACTATTAAATAGTAAATCTCTACCTGGACCTTTATCAAAAGCCAATTGTATAGGACTTACTGCATTAAATGCTCTTTGAAAAAAGTTCTGATTATTAATTGGTTTACCATTAAGCATATCATACTTAATAGGTAAGGTACCTTTTACTATAGGATTACGATTAGCTATATGATCCCAGAAACTTGATCCTAATTCCCTCATTGCTGGATTTAAGAATTTAGCCATTTCATTTCTCATTGAAGCTAATGGTAATTGATTATTAACCAAATTAGCTGCAGTCCTATTTAATTTATATCCACCACCTTCTCCACTAACTAAGTCCATTAATTGACTTAATCCTTGTAAGTAAGTTTTACTAGTAATACCTTTACCTAAAGCTGTTGCTATAAGTTGGAATCTTTGTTCGGCCCATTTTGGTCCCATTAATTCTAAATTATCTCCTACATCAGCAATATTAGCAAAGATTAAATTGAATGGTTCTAATGAATCATAAGAGACCCAAGCATTACCAATCTTAATACTACGTGGCTGCCAACCTGAGTCCATCCAAAGTTTCTTCATTGATGCATCGGCAGGTCCATTACCTGTTATACCACCTGATAAATACTTGTGAGCTACTCCATATACTACAAGAGATCCTATAGCTTGTCTACCAATAACTAAACTTTTTGCAGAAGCTAGATCTGATGCTGATTCTATACCATACTTTAATAAATGACCTTCTTTAGCCATTTCAGCTGTAGCACCTAATATTGCTCTTGACTCATTAACCATCGCACCTACGACTGGTATATTCTTAACTGATAATCTAAGTCCATTAATACCAGTTCTAGCAAATAGAAAGAATGGTTTAGTTAATGGATACTTGCTCATTAAATTATTTAGACCTTCTGTAAAGCCGCCTAACTCTGTAGTTAAAGTTACTTCTTTAAAGCTCTTATCTAAGAAAGAATCCTTAGTAATATCTAATACACCATCTTCATTATGTAAACGAGCGAATTCTATATCTTCTATTTCTCTTAGTTTCTCAGGGTTGATAGTTACATCATCACCATACTTAGCCATTACTTGTTCTATAGCTCGCTTCCTAGACCTTGCTTTAGATAATAACCATCTAAATGAATCATCCGTAGCACCTAATACTCTAGAGGACCATGTAAATAACTTATTACTATTAGCTTGTCTAGCAGCATTAGCTATATAGAAGGCAGCTTTATCTCCATCAGTACCATGCTTTTCAGCCCATCTACCCATTAATTCGAAATTAATATCACCTTGTGTATAATCAGTATAACGAGTTTTAAGATTAGCTAAATCTCCAGTAAAGTTAGCTTTAACATTAGCCTTGAATATTTTAAATGCATCTGGTATCAATTGGAACATAGCATTTGTTGATGCCATCGATGCTCTCATAGCTGCTACGTCTCCTGTAAAAGGAACACGTAATGTAGATCCAAATAAAGTAGATATTTCGTTTAAATAAGCATTAGAAGTTGTACCTAGAATAGCACGTAATGGTGTTTTAGGGCTACTTAAGATGCTATTAACCATCATTGCACCTAACTCTTTACCTAGTACACCACGTTTAGTTTTATTAGCAAAGTCACCACCTCTTAATTTTGTCCGCATCCATTGATCGAAATCCCTAAAGTTTTTAATCTTATCGGACATAGAGAATACTTCTAAAATACCTTGAGCTAATTCGTCTGAATCACTATCTCTTAAGAACTGCATCATTAATCTGACACCATCTACGGTCTCATCATGTAGTTCAGAAGTACGTTGAGTTAAAGCATCTACAGCTTGTTTACCACTTAATCTTCTATACTCTTCAGATAATAAATATCTTGATCTTTTTACATTAGATAAACCGAAAGCTAACTTCTCTGCTATAGCTGTCATTGGTGCATCTGTAGCAAAAATATCAGTTACTTTACTCATGTCACGAGTTACATTACTGACATCTCTTATTTCTTTAAATAAAGCTTGGTTTACAAGATCAGAAGCTACAATATTCTCCATTAAGTTTTCTGGACTTTTATCTATATTTATAATTTTCCAGAATTCTTCATTAGATAATTTCTCTATATCACCGCCTAATGTTTCATGGAATCTACGGAAAGCTGGTTCAAATACTTGTTCAAATGTTTTCCCAGCTCTTTCAGCATCCTTCATTAAACCTTGTACATAGGGATCTCCTAGTAATTCCTTAGCTTTAGATTTAAGAAATTCAGGTCCAAAAGAAGCTGAGTTAGTTGCAAGTTCACTTTGTAATGGTGACATTATAGAATCTACTGATCCATAACCAAATTCCATTATATCATCTAATTGCTTTAGGATTTTACTAGCTGAATTACCAGATATAATATTACCTTGTGAAATACCAGCAACTAATCTATTTTTAGCAGCTCTAAATCTTGGAGATTGAGGTATGCCTGGAGCTCTAGGTATTTGAGATTCTTCAAAAAGAATATTTTTACCCCAGTCTATATCTTTCTGAGCATAGTCTCCTAAAATTCTACCGAGTTCTGTCTTATCAAATTCCGTTAAATCTAGTTCATCTAAACTTCTAATAGCAGCACCACGTTTTCCACCTGTCATCCTTGAACCTGCTATAGCAAATATCTTTGTAAATAAGCCAGCTAAACCAGCTGCTTCTAAGGTATTCTTAAGTTGTTTTACTGCTGGATGGTCATGTTCTCCTACTGCAATTAGATCTAAAGCGTTTTGAAATTCAGGATTATCTTTAAATAGAGGTGCTTGTTTAATTAAATTGAATGCATTTTCATCTGCTCTATATGGAGAAGCTTGCATATAAATAGCTTCACCAAGCATTATTTTCTGTGTGTTATTTAAACCAGAAATCCACCTACCTAATGCACCTAATTTCTTTACTTTTCCTAATTTACTTAATAAACCTGTAGCACCAGCACCACCTACAGCAAAGCTTCCTATAACTTTTCCAGCATCTCCAAACTTAGTACCAGTCCAAGGTTCCTCTATTCCTAAAGAAGATAGAGGATCCCAAGATAATTCAAAGTTCTCACTGAAAGGGTTCTGACCAGAAATTATTCTACCTGTAGTTTCAGGTAAAGTTAATACACCATTAACTAGTTGATATGCAGCACCTTGTATGGTATTGCGTAGCTCGACCAAGTTAGTCTCTGCATCAGCTGTACCTGATCCTGAAGTAAATAAATGTTTCCTATTTCTATGTAATTCTGCTCTATCATCAGCAACACCATAATCAGCTAAGTGTCCTACACCTGCAACAACTCCTGTTAAATTTGTTAAAGCTTGCTTCCAAGACCACTTTGCAGTATCACCATAAATAAGTTGGTAATTAGGGTGATCTGGATGATTCTCTCCCTCTTGATAAGGTATTTGACTTTTTAATAAATCTGCATCACCTGCTGAATGTATTGATTTATGCTGCTTTCCTGTATCATATGGCTGCTGATTTTGAGCAGCTTGAATTAGTGGAACTTCTTGAGATTCTTTCTTTTTCTGTGCTAAATACCAATCATTAAATAATTTGCTTTCAGATTCAATAGCACCTGTTTGTTGATCTATGAGTTCAGGATCTAGAGTACCAGCTTGTTGTTGTTCTGCAAGTTGATTCCTTCTAAATTCCCAATAAGGTTCCATTAATTTACGGGATTCAGTCAACTCATTGTTTTCGGATATATCCATTTAAACTGTTTGTAAATTTGTGTTATATAACTCCATAGCATAATCTTGTAATGCTGGAGACAATACAGGTGATCCTGGAATATTCCAGAATGATTGTAAATTAGATTTAGGTCCAGATGGTTTTAGTTTGTATTGAACATAACCATCTGCATCTACATGTTTATATACAGTAATTGGACCTTGAATGTATCGACCATCATTCGTCCTATGTATAGGAACTACTTTAGAGTCAGGTAGTGATGCAGCTCTTTCAATCCGTGCATCTATAGATTTTTGTATTAAAAGATCTTTTTGTAATTTTCTTTCTTTTCTAGTTTTTAAATAAAGACCATCTTCTTTTGGTGGTTCGTCATATGAATCAGTTTCAGGATTAAAAGTAAGAGTTATTGTTTTGCTTCTTGATTTAGAAGATCCATCGTAAACAACTTTTGTTTTAGTAAGAGGTCTATAAGTATTATTTTTTTGCTCCCACTCTCTTAAAGCTTCTTGGTAAGCAGAAACATTATACTCACCCAAAGCTGCAGTTGCGTGGGGTGAGAATGGAATATTAACTCTTTCATCACCAGGTTGAATTGGAAAATCTTTTATATTTGGTCTAGGTCCAGGATCATTATCATGGTATCCTTTCTCATTATAAGCCCTATTATATACATCTGCTTCACTTAAAGTAGCTGTAATATCACCAGCATCTTCAGCTTCACCATCAGCAGGACCATACTTTTCTAACCAAGCCTCAAGATTATTACCCATATAATTTGGGTTATCTTTTATTTCTGGGTGTATAGGTGAACCTCCCTCATCAAACTTTAAACCTGTTTCCCAAGTAATCGCTGTAGAGTAATTCCTTTCATTCAGACCATCTATTGCATTGATCTTAGCTTGATGTAAATCTGAAGAATTTGTTTTATATCCAATTAATCTATTAAATCCAGCAATCGTTTCAGTTAACTTCATAGCTTCATTAACAGCACTTGTTGTTGGTAATACTTTACCTATTTGTGCTAACTGCCAAGCTGCTAGATCTTCAGCTGTATGGTTTGGCATATAACCAGCTATCCAGTTATATACTTCTGGAATCTTGCCACCTTTGCCTTCTGCATAAGCCAGTAGTTTTTTGAAATCAACTGAGTCTGGACCTAAACTTGGTATCCAATATTCTTGTTCTAGTAGCTGGGCTGGAGAAAGACCTTCAAATTTTGTAAGGATTGAGGTAGCTAAATACTCTCCTCTTTTTTGATCCCTTATAATATCTTTCTTTTCTTCCCCTTTGATATCCCACTGTAAGTCATCATTAACCTCTCCTGCATTTCTCATCTTACCAGTATCATCTGGTCCTAAGCCTAAATTGTACCTAACCTTACCCATTGCATATGCAAATGCTTTATTACCATCCATAGTACCACTCTTATCTAACCATCGACCATCCGATCCCACAAGTTCAGCCCATGCTGCCTTGAATACTCCTATATTTTTTTGGGTAAGGTGGTTTACAAGTTCTTCATTCTTATCATCCAGGGCTGCTAGTTTCAAAGCAGATTTAACCATATTTGGTATGCTTAACTCATATCCTACTTCACCATTTGGTGTTACTTTTCTATATTGTAAAGCATCACGCAGAATTAAGCCTTGATTTTGACCCCAGTTTCTATGTCTTTTTAGTGTTGCTAGAGATGCATCGTTCATACCATAGAGATCATTTGGTTCTAAAGGTATACCAGCATCCAACTTAACAGTTGCCCTTTGTATTAGTTCTCCTTGATCTGTAAAAACTAAATCATTATATACATCAGTTAACCATGGAGCGAAGTCTGCGCCTGGCTTTGGCTCGAAGTCCCCACCTTCCTCAATCCATGCTGTTTGTAGGTTGGTAAGAACTCTATTTACAATATCTGCTCTTTGGTCAAAAGGTTTTTCATCGATTTTCTCTTCTACAAATAAATAATTATATAGATCTCCACCTTCATTTAATCTTAGTATTGCATCTTGTTTAAATTTATCTGCCTTAGCATTATCAGTAATCTGATTAGCATTATCCCTTCTTTGCTTTGCAGCTGCATACTTAACGAGAATATTATCTAAGCGTTTCCTATGAGAATTGAGGTAAACTTGTTTTTTGTTTTTAATCTTTATGGGAGAAGGGGCATTCTCAAATATTGTGTATAATTGACCTTTTGTTACATCACCTGACATAAGCCAGCTAACAAATAATTTCTCGGCTTCATCCCATGCACCTAATGGTCCTAAAGGATTCTCCCTATTATCTAATGTACCAGCAAGACCTGATATCAGTTTAGTTAAATCCCGATCTGATTTAAAGTTTTCAAATAATTCAACTCTTAGGTTCTGAGAAGACGTAACATTATAAATGGTACGGTACTTATCCATTACCCCTTTTTTAGCTAAACTATGAGCACCATTCTTTATTTCTCCAGTACGTGGATCTACATAATCATTGATCCCTTCTAATTCTAATAATTCTTCGCTAAAACCATCGATCCCATTCTCCTTAATTAAATTATCTAATATTTTATCTACAAATGCTTCCTTAACAACTGGTGGTATATTAGGATCATTATGTATTTTTTCAGATGTTAACTTTTCAGGCCACTCTTTTAGGGTATACTCAGTGTTATCTTTAGCTAACTTATAATTTAATTTAGATCCTACACTCTCCTTCCATATTCCTAGTTTTCTTCTGGCATAAGCAACTTGAGCATGTGGTGATAACTTAGCAAATCTATCGGCATCTTCATATAGATACCCATTAATAAGCATATCCTGTTTAACATTCAAGTGAGCAGTATCAATGTCACTTACTTCTTGTAAACGTTTTGATAATGCTTCAACCTTTCTAGCTCTATCTGCTTTCTCAGCCTCAATACCTTTTTGCTCTTCTTTAGATATATATTCTCCATACTGAAAAGGTATTAAACCACCTTCACCAGTTCTTATATCTGGAGAACCAAAAGTTTTACCAACAAGTAAATCAGTAGCTTTGTTTATATTACCAATAGCTTCTTTTTCTTGCTTGTTGATAAAGGAAATTCTGTCATTAGCATTACGCCACCGTCGATCTAGGTTGTACCTACCACGGCCTCTGAGGCGTTCAATATTTTCTTTATAAGTCATTAGCCTTTTTGCCCCGCAGTTAAACCTGTAACCCAAGGGTCACGTGTAATATCACCAGCGCCAGCTGTATATTGACTGACTAAACCACCATCAGCTGAAGATATGTATTCGCCTGCTCTTGAGACATTTTCACCTCCAGCAAAAGCTCCTTCCATTGTACCTCCTCCGCTTATGTTTGTACCAGCTTTTTCCATGCCAGTTGGTTTTGCTGCTGTCAGTTTATGCATACCATACGAAGATAAAGCTGTACCAGCTAATCCTAATATTAATGATGCATTAGATGGTTTAGCTTCTAATTCTGGTGGTACAGGTGTATGTCCATGTATTGGTGGGAAGCGTACTTTTTCATATAACTTATCAATTTTACTCATAGAATCAAGTCTAGTACCTTCTTTCTTAAGATACCCTTCTTCTTGTTTAAGTAGTAATTGGTTTACTTCTTTAGCTATTTCATACCCTTTCTTCTTAGCACTTGAACCTGCAACTCTAGCAGCTGTTGCACCAGTTTGGGTTCCTGCATATTCATTCTCATACATTTTAATGATAGCATCTTGCATTTTAAAAGAGCTCTGAGCAAACATTTGATCAAGTTGTTGATCTACTTGAGTCCATTGATCTACCATTGCTTTGAATATACCTTCTTGTTCAACTTCAGCAGCTATAGTATCATTAAAATACTTTGCATTATCTAGCTTAACTTCATTGATATAATTTTGATTGTCATAATCAAATTGCTTAAGTCGCTGCCTGTTTCGAGCTTGGACTCCTGCTTTTTTTTCTCCATGGGCTGCTACTTGGCCTGCGCCTTGTATGACGCCCATTCCGATTGATACTGGATCGCACACGGCAAAATTCTATAAAGGTTAATTTGTTGGGACCATGTTTAAGTTCACGTAAAAACTTAAATCCCAGAAACTTTAGAAGTTTTAGATGAGCGGTATTCCGTTTATCTACTATATTCCAAAGAAGTTTTTCTTGTCTGCTTTCTATAAATCTTTTAGCTTCACGTGCAAAAGTGAAAGGATACTCATGTATTGCTGGGGTGCAAAGCATCCATATTTTTCCATCTTCTTGCACTCCCGCCAAGCCAGCAGTCTTGCCGTTAGGCACGGTGAAATAAATTGTATCTCCATAAAAAGCTACTTGAGGAATATGAAAAAGAGGGAAATGCCCATGGCCTTCCATAACTTCTTTATAGTCCTCAAGTCGAAGATTAGAGGCCACTTCAACAGCAGCTTCCATTGTAATGGGGTGAATGTATTTAGACACGTTGATAGTATCGTGGTGAGTAGTCGCCTTCCCAATTCATTGAAATAAGAGTAGAAGGTGACGGATGGTTAGATTTTAAAAGAACAGTTGTATTTACATTTCTATCATATATAGGAATAGTATGTACATATTGATCAGCGATAGTTGATCTACTAGCATCAACATTATCCCATTCTTTTGATTCAACTGTGTAAGTATAGTCATCTCTTCCTCGTCGTTTGAGAGTTACGTCAATGACACCTACATCATGGAAATCAAAATTCATTCTATGTAATACTAATGATCCTCTAGTTTCAGATTTTACTTTACCTCCTTCATTTCTAGTTAAATATATTTTTGGAAGTTCTATTTCAAATTCATATTCATACCCAATAATTATATCTGTATTTACAGAAGATCCATCTTTGAGAGAAGTTTTCCAATTACCAGGTAGAGTTACTGTTTCATTAGGAGCTGTGCCAGTAATTTTAGCAGCTGGTATATCATAACTTCTACCTCTAGAATCACTGTCTGTAATACAATAAGCTGTTAAAGTCCTAGAACTATAATACCCTGCGCCTAATGTAAACGTAGTTACATCAGTTGAACTATTATAAGTTAAATCACCTGTTGCAATAGTTTTCTTGGTGTCTAAATGTACCCTATTAACATCAGGTTCATCACCTATTAAATCTGTATCTGATTTTAATTTTATGTCAAATTTTTCTAAGGTATATGTAGAGCTTGTATTAAGTACAACATAATATACATCATCCATTACAGCATGGAAAATTATATTATTAGGCATTGTCCATCTGAACCAAGCATTTTGAATACGCTTGCCTTCTTGAACATAGTGTTTATATCCCCATACTTCATTTGTAGCAGTATGTAAATTACTATCTACAGCAAATAAAATCAAATCATTTTCATTTGATTCAGCTACTAAAGTCGTATTTTGTGGAAATAATTTATCTATAACTTTACTTTGTTCTGCTATTTGAGGTTCTTCTCTTGTACTTACATTACCCATTTCATAGAAACGTGCATTCTTAGCAGTACTATTTAGCCAACCTATAGTTGTACCTAATGATACTGGTTCTGTATCTGGATTAAAGGCATAAGAAGATAAAAATGTTATTTTAGCAGTTTCAGGTGTTAATAAAGCTTCTGCACCAGAACTTAAAAGAAACTGTTCACTAGCACTAAAGATAACTAAACCACCAGCTTGTTCAACAGCATCATATAATTTAGTTGGATATGTAGAGCTGGATTGTAAATCAATAGGATCTGCATTGGAAATAGCCATTGCAGTTTTTACCCAAAAATTATAGTAGTCATTAACTCTAGATAAGATAACATTTTCATTACTTAATAATGCTATTCTATTTCTAAAGAATAACATTTTTTGAATAGGGTTACCAACAAAGGAAGGTTTAGAGTTAGTTACATCATCACCTACGTCACGCTTACCCCAGTCTGGATAATCAAATTTAAAGCAACCATTACTGTAAGTACGAGTAGATCCACCATTAATTGCATAGGAACCAGGAAGTACCCTAGTGAGCTTCAGAGGCATTGTATCATCATCTAGCTCTATTTCTATACCAGGCTCACATACCTCCTCCCACACGCCCTCTCCGTACCGAGCTGGTTGGAATGTTACTGTTTCACCTGCACTGATAGTACCTGAAGCTGCATCTGTTACAGTAAATGTATTTGCTGTTACATTAGCAATAGTATAATATCCATCTGTAGCAGCACCACTAGTAAAATCAGCAATAATCTGATCTCCATTACTTAACCCATGTGATGTAGCTGTTATAGTTACTGTAGTTCCTGATCTAGCATATGTACCAGTTTGTTCTATACTAGCTGCTATACCTTCAGCTTGAAACTTAAGGTAATAATCATCCATATCTTCACCACTATTAACCACACGAACATTATAACCATGACGACATGTACGTGGTAGAGCAGCTATATTATTTGCTTCACTAGTTATAACATTCATTAATGTTTTTTCAGGTGATGAAACACCAAAAGGGTCTTTCCTATATAAATGTAAACCGTTACCTACAATTGTACATGTTATACCTGTACCACTAATAGCATCTATAGCTGTTTTTAAATCACCTAAAATACCACCTGCAGACACATGTTCTTCATTATTAGATGATGTAGGTGCTGGTCTAATCATAGCTATATTAGCTCTAGATACTACATTTACATGGCTTTTAATAGTAACAGTAGTTGTTACACCTTTTTGGGAAGTATATGAATGTGTATCATTTGTTGTCCAACCTTCACCACCAAATTGTAACTTAGAGTATGGTGCATAAGCATCATGGTAGTTATCAGTATCATCGTCATCTGTAGGTTGAGGAGTACATCTTGTATCCATCTCATACCTAAGATTACTTTTACCACCTGAACTAGCATTAGGTGGTGATGTAGACCATATGGCTGTACCAGTACTGACGTTAACTGTTTCTCTACCCATACCTTGACAATCACCATTACTAGATCCACTATAACTTATACTCTCATCTACTACAATACCTGTAGCTCTAGTGTAAGTATATGTTGTATTATCAGTTGGATCATATATATCTAATGCATATTGCTTACCATAAGAAATAGTATCAAGTTCTATATAAGCTTCATTAACTCTTGGAGGTGATTTAAATGAAGCTGCTGTTTTCATTGCAGTATCCTTACGCCTATTACAGAAAAAAGTAGTTTCATTAATAGTCATAACCTGTATATCAGAGGATTTCTCATCTGATAAAGCAGAATTATCTAAGTAAGTAGCTTTATTTGTTCCAGTAACATCTGCATAATCAACGGGTATTGAAGCACCATCGCTACATCTCCAAACATTAACGACACCTCCATTTGTGACTTGGCCGATATATTGTTCTTCATCGGTTGTATATATGGTAAACCATTTAGTATGTGAACCTGTATTAACAGCATAAGTTTTGCTATCCCCGTATGGATTACTAGTTGTTGTGATATCTTTTACTAGAGAACTTCCTGGACGTTTTTGTAATTGATTAACAACATCAGGTAATCCATTTGATAAGTCAACTAATTGTCCGTCAGCTTTTCGTTCATCTGGTAATGTTGAAATACCTAAAACATAGTTACTTATTTTTTGTGTGACACTTGACATTATCTTCTAAGCATTTGATAAGGTTTATAAGATTGATAAGCAGATTCATCAGGCCAACCCATAAAGTTATGGTCACCTTGATTACATTCGTATTCCATACAAGCTGCACGAGCTTGACCTTCATATGTTGCTAACATTTTTTGTAGTTGAGCATTAGATACTAATTGAACTGCAGCTCTACCTGATGCTTTATATATTATATACCTTTGGAATGGTGCAGGGATATCTTCAAACAATAATCGTCTTACATAATTAAAATAAAAATAATCATCATCAGGAAATTCAAATGTATGATTCACTCTGTCATACACCTTCCATATACCATCAGAACTATCTTTTCTTCTAACAAAATCACGAGTTTTATCCCAAGCATCTGTACCATCTATGGCTACAACATCTGATGGTATGATGAATTTATTATCAGATGTTTTACTTGAATTTTTTATATGGTATTCTATATTAAATGTCCATCCTTCATTCTGTACATCTTGATTAGATTCTTTAAGTATATTATATATGAATGATATTTCAGGATTTGCAAAGTCTAAACCAGATACTGGGGATTGACCTATGCTACCCAAAATCGCATTGACTGCGGATAGTTCTGTATCGATATCAACGGTTGTGGTAGTCATAGTTAAGATTCATGAATAAAAAAAGGGGAACCGAAGTCCCCCTATGAGTTAGTTATATTGTGCTGTTACTACAGCGCATGTATCAACTGTACCTGAGCTGCCAACTGTGGCATATGCTAGGCGTAAGTTTTTAGTTGTGGAGGCCACCGCTGAAGGGGTGCCTGAGCCACTTGTATCTGAAGGAGAGATACGGGTTTCTGTACCTTGACAGGAACCGTACTCACCTACTGCTGTTGGGACTGCCATAATATTTTATTGTTAAGAAACTGTACCTATATTAGCAGGGCTAAGATGCTTTCTCCCATACTCTAAAGGGGTAGCTGGGTTGATTGTTATTGATTTATCAACTGTACCAATACCACTAAGAGTACCAGATTGACCTTTCTCCCTGGTTATAGTTACACTTGTGCCAGGATTAAGAGACATAATTAGCTACGTGCAGAGGTTAGTTCAATTGCACCTGCAGGGTTTAGTGTACCTACACCCATTGCAAGTCTACCAACCATTACATCACCCTGATAAAGAACAGAAACGTCGCCGCCTGTTACTTGTACTTGTGGGCCAACGGCTTCAACAATACCTGCAGCATCTCTTTGATAGATAAGACCACAGTGAGTAGAGAAGTCACCATTATATGTATTGTTCTCACCAGACACAGGGTTAACTGTACCAGCAAGGAATGGTAGGTTGTTAGAACGTCTGATCTGAATACCAGCAATTTCAACTAGACCTTCACCAGAGTTTAGGTTACCTTGTGTGTTACCATAGTCTCTGTTAAGGATGTTAGAAGAAACCTGTGATACAAGAGCATAGTACTGACGTGGGTTTAGCACGGCTGTACGTCCTGTTTTAGGTAGGTTCTTTTCATCAAGAACTGCAGCTGCTTCAAAGAAAGCATCTACTAGTGCTTGAGCATTATACTCCTTAGTTGCACCCAATTCAATCTGAGTACCACCTGGTTCTGGTCCTGGTGATGCAGTGATAGGATGTGCTTCACGTGCTGCTAGAGCAATCGTTCTGAACACTTTCTTATCATAAGCTTCAGCCAAAGCATGACCAATCTTAGATGAGATCTCTGATCTTAGTGAGTAATGTGCAAGTGTTTCATCTAAATCATAAACGAACGCAGAGCTGATTAGAAGGTCATCGCACTGGATGGTCTTCTCAGCTACTGGAGGATCACCTGATCCGAGGATAGGTGTACCTGGCTCATGATATGCAGCTTGCATGCGTCCCGTGAAGATGAACTGTAATGATTTACCGTTCTTTAGGGTACGTCTTTGTACTGTGTCTCGTGCAATTGTAGCACTTTCGTAAGCTTTGAATAGCTCACCTGAGAACAGTTTCAAATAGGTTGCGTACTTGGTATCATATGCAACTGAACCTGCGGTATTAGAGACCGCCTTATTCAGTGCACCGAGTACTGATTGTGTGGCGTTAGCCATTGTTATATAGAGAGATTAAAGTTTACATTCTCTCCAAGCTTGGAAATTTTTTCGTTCAAATATTGTGGTCTATCCCACCGTCTAGACAGCTTAAGGGTATCCTCGTAAGGGCCATAAGCCAAGGAGAAGAGAGTCCGACTCTGAGGTGCTCTCTTCCCGAAGTGATTAACTTACCACTTCTTATATACAACGTTAGAACCAGCTAATAGATGGGTACCAGATGCAGAACCTGTAATCAATGCAGCTTGGAAAACTAAGTTACTCTTTGTAGCAGCAGTAACTAGAACATTAAATTCTATTCCTAAGAATAGACCGCTAGTATCAGCTCCTACGTCAATTGTTACAATCTCACCAGCACCGTCTGTTGAATAAGTACCAGTACCTTCGATGTTAGCAGCAGCTGGGGTATCAGCAGAAGTTGATTCTTCTGCACGGGCAGTTACGTCTGTGTAGATAGTTGATGCAACAGCTGTTGAACCATCAGATTGGGCTAAACTAGCAATCCTGAACTTAAGTTCGTTAGTATTATCTGAATCATACCAGATAGTATACTTACCCATTACTCTTTCGTAGCCACCAAGAGGTATGCTAAGAGCAGATTGGGTTGCTAATGTAGTATCAGCTAAATCAGAACCATCATTTGCTAAGATCTTTTGTTGGAAACCATCAGAAGAATAGACAACAGTTCCTTGGGTTGTATTCGAATAAAACGCCATAATAAATGTTATTGGGAAATTGACCTCCCGCAGTTCCGCTACGGGAGACGTGTTAGTTTAGTGAGGTTACGCTCAACAAGTTAGAACTTGTACTTAGCACCAATTTTAGTGCCATATGCTGTGTCAGCATCTTCATCACTAATGAAGGATACTTCACCATACACATCGAACTTCTCTGATGCAGAGATGGTTACACCACCTTTACCTGAGAATTCAGTTGATCCGTCTACAGCGTCGCCGTTGACGAGAGCTGGTCCACCTTGAATATAATATCCAAGATCGTTTACCTCTCCCTCGTAACCTACGTGTAGATCAGTAGTACGGGAAGTATAATCATTGCCTGTATAAGATGCGTTAGACTCGACGTTTACATAAACGCCAGCCATTGCAGGTGCAGAAGCGATGGTGGTTGCTGCTAGAGCAAGTGCAATTGTTTTCATGTTAAGTTAATTACTTTGTAGTTTTTGTGTACTCAACACCACGATACCTTAGTTTTACAGTCATTGTAATACTCCAGTACCACACCCCCGTTCCATGATGTGGTTTCATGCGTTCTTCAATTGAAGAATGAACGGACGTGGTATGAGTTGGCTTCTACTGGTTCGAACCGAGCCGCCAAATTAGTTATTTCTTAGGGGGTCTCCCCTTTTTAGTACCATAAGTACCTTTACCTTTAGGCATTAGAAAACTCCTGGGATAATTTGACCTGTTGTTGCATAAGCTCCTAGAGCTGCCATGATTCCGATCATAGCCCAGCGGCCATTTTGTAGTTCAGCGTTGTCGTTCATAGTTGTTACTTCGATAGGTGGTTCAGTGGCAAACATATTTTGCTTACCGTATTCTGTTGTAATCATTATGCATTCCAATGTTTATAAAAAGCTTTGTTATCTACTTTAGCTTTTGGAATGTTAGGTAATACTGGACCTAACTTAAGGTCCTTCATTTTCTTCTCAGCGTTAGGGACTCCCCTATCAGCAGCTCCCATTATTTTGTTTTTAGTACTTTGTTTCATTAGAATGTTATCCTATTGATGGTGCGACTAGAGCAACTTCAGATGTTTCAGCTGAAGCTAAGTCTAGAGGGAAATTGTGTGCGTTCCTTTCATGCATGACTTCCATACCTAGGTTCGCACGGTTTAGGACATCTGCCCAAGTGGGGACAACTCTACCGCTAGAGTCAAGGATTGACTGATTGAAGTTAAAGCCATTGAGATTAAAAGCCATAGTGGAGATTCCCATAGAGGTAAGCCATATGCAAACGACGGGCCAAGTAGCCAGGAAGAAATGTAAACTCCTACTATTATTAAAACTAGCGTATTGGAATATGAGTCTCCCAAAGTAGCCATGAGCCGCAACGATGTTATACGTCTCTTCTTCTTGGCCGAATTTATATCCATAATTTTGAGACTCCGTTTCAGTTGTCTCACGAATAAGTGAGGAAGTAACGAGACTTCCGTGCATTGCAGCGAAAAGAGCACCGCCGAATACCCCAGCAACACCGAGCATATGGAAAGGATGCATGAGGATATTATGTTCGGCTTGGAATACGAACATGAAATTGAAAGTACCAGAAATACCAAGAGGCATACCATCACTGAAACTCCCTTGTCCAAAAGGATATACAAGGAAGACAGAGAAAGCAGCTGCCACTGGAGCTGAGTAAGCTACACAAATCCATGGCCGCATTCCTAATCTGTAACTAAGTTCCCATTGTCGTCCCAGGTAAGCTGCGATACCAGCGAGGAAATGGAAGATGACGAGTTGATATGGTCCACCATTGTAGAGCCACTCATCAATGTTCGCGGCTTCCCAGATGGGATAGAAGTGTAGCCCAATTGCGTTGGAGCTGGGTACGACGGCTCCTGAGATGATGTTGTTTCCATAGAGTAGAGATCCTGCGACGGGTTCACGTATGCCGTCGATGTCGACTGGGGGTGCAGCTATAAAAGCTATTATGAATGCAGTAGTTGCAGTTAAGAGTGCGGGTATCATGATGACACCGAACCACCCCACATAGAGGCGGTTGTCGGTGCTAGTAACCCAGTCACAAAACTCATTCCAATTGGATAGAGGTGATTTTTGTACTGATAGTGTTGTCATTTAATTTTAAGTAGATTGTGCTCCTGCAACAGAACCGTCAGCTGTATTACCAACGACTTTACTGCATTGAGTTACTTGTGCGGCTGTTGTACCATTGTCATTATAAGGTATGAACCAACGGTCACCAGATGCATTGACTTTATATTTAACTACCATGGCATTGTCACGTGCCGATGGATCATAAGCTTTAGACATAATTAAAATTGTACGTTTGAACGTTCTAGTTTTTCATAAACATCCTGTTGATATGCAGGATCACTTTCATACCTAGGGTCACGCATGGCTGCCACAAGTTCAGCTTGGCTTCGGAAACTATCTAATGTTCGAGCTGCTTTACCAGTTAACATACGCCCTTCATAACCTTCGGCATTATTATACTCAGCTTTTAATCCTGCTACAGCAATTTGTATAGCAGTAGCATCACCAGTATTAATAATACTATTAAAAGCTTCTAATTTTCGTTCAGCTAAATTTTCACTAGCCCAACTAACCATATTTTCATACGCTTTTTCTCCACCTGCTGAATTATAAACACTGTTCATTTCAGCATCAGTAAGATCAGGAGATTCTTGTTGTGGGTTAGGGTTGTTAGCTTGGATTTCCATGTATGCATTCACAAGATCTTGGCTACTCATTTCACCAAACTTGTCCATTGTCTCTTGTGATAACTTACCTTCATTAGCATAGTATTCATTAGAAGCATCTGTTATTAAAGACACGCCTGGACTAACTTCTTCTTCAGTTTCTTCCAGTGTATCTACTTCAGTATCTTCATCATTACTATCAGAGCCTAGCTTCTTTTGTAGTGCAAGGTATGCTTCTTCTAATTGTTCAGTACTTTCATACTTACCAGCTAATAGTTCTGATTCTTGTTCTCCTAATTTTTCAGCTACTCTTATAGAGTCCTGTTCATCTTCAGTAAACTCAGTGGTATCAGCTGGGGTGGGATCATACGTCAGCTTTTCCGTCATTCTTTACTCCGTTTGCGGTGGTTACTTTTAGGTTACCTAAACCAACTGTTGTTACAAATTCAGGGTCAAGTCCTATCTTGGCTCTGGCTTCTATCACTGTTGGTTTAGCTATATCATTTTCTAATGTTTCAGGTTTCGAGACCTTCGGTAATTGGGGCTTCTTGGCCCTGGCCTTCTGGGGGCGGGTTGGCTTGGTTTGCATTTCCTGTTAATTGATCGTATCCGTCATTTAATGTTCTTCCCATTGCTGGGTTTTTACTTGGGTCAGCCATAGGTGCGCTTGCTAACTGCCCAGCTTGTTGTAGAAGCATTTGTTGTTGCATTTGTTGCATCTGTGCTTGCTTCTCAGCCTCCATAGTTTCTGGAGACTTAACAAGATTCAAAGTATCAATACCTTGAGCAGCTGCTAGTCGTTTAATATACTCACTTGGATCAAGGAACTTAGCCATGACCTCTGGTCCCATTGTTTGTGCAATGGTTTGTATAAAGGATACAAGACTTTGTTGATCTTGTCCTCTACCTAATGCATTTACACCAGCAACAATCTCTGGTCTTACCAAATCTTTAGGAATCTTTGGTATAGTATTTGTTCGTTGTAGTATATGTAATGTTCTATTTAAATATGGGACTAAGAACTCAACTGTAAGTAAACTAAATAGTCCACCTAACTGTTGTTCTAATTCCATCTGCGTGAGGCGTACCTCTTCTGCAGTAGTCCTTTCACTTTGCCGAACTTGTAAGACAAGGAAAGCTTCGCTTATCCTACGCTCTAAGTTCTGCATTTGTTCAGAAGCTGTTCTGAAATCTGCAGTTTTACCTACCTGTATAACACCTACATCATCAGGTCTTCCCTGAACGATGGCTCCGTTACCAGCCTCGGCAATAGTTTTTGGCTTTGTTGTTGAGGATGGTGATACTAAGAATACTACCTTAGCAGCTGCGGCAGAACCCTCTACAAGGGATTGAGATAATCCTTCAAGTGAACGTATGTCACCTAAGAATTCCTCTACTCTACCACGTCCATAGTCTTCTCCATCTACAGTATTAAATCTTAACACTAACCAAGGACTTGTGTTCTTAGGAGCGGTGCTTCGGCTTCCAGGTAAGATCTTATCGAATGCTTCCTGATGCCATACCCACCGACCACTTGACTCATCCTTTCGGACGTAGGTGTATACCTCAACGTCTTGGTCATCTGATCCTGTCTTATACCCATCATCACCAGGTGAGTTAACAGCTGGTTGAGGTAGTAGGAGTTCTGGCAGATCTTCACTCAGAATCCTTCGACTAATTAGTTCCTTTGTTACAATCTCACAAATGTTTCCATTACCATCACGATCAACAACGTAACGATTAAGAGGATAATTTTTGAGACCTTCTTTGCCCATGAATATTAATGCATTACCAGAGACAATTAAATGTTTAAGTGCTTGATGCACTACAACTCTATCACTAGACGCATTAATGTAATCCATAACCATCCTTTCCATTTTAGAAAAGGATAAATCTAATTCACTTTTAACTGTAGGATCTATCTCCTCTCCAAGTTTATCATCTCTGATCTGTAATTTGAAGAAGCTAGTTTGTGGTGGTAGCAAAGCTAACATAAGTTTCGCTGCTAAATTTACCACTGATTTAGATCCAACTGATTGCCAAGGTGTGTGTAACTTTTGATGAGTTGGCCGTGAGCTTAAATCTTCTTGTATAAGATAAGGCAACGTTAATCTTGAACACTCAACTGCGGTATCAAGGAACTGTGATCTACCTCTAGTTAGTTGTGTGTATCTATCACGTGCTTTCATTATCCATACCTATTTGATTGCAGTCCTTCTGCTGTACCTGATAGCATACCTTTACCTAAAGCTGCTCTATTAGTAGTTTTTGTTCTACTATAATCACCGTATGGTTTTATTTCCATTTCATTCACCATATCTGGTTTAGAAGCTGGTCCTGGTGGTGGGTCTTCCATACTTAGAAATTTTGGTGGAGGTAATGGTTCGCCTCCTCCTCCTCCTAAACACATCAGTAGTTACCTCCTTTCGTATTCAATGAAGATCTGTTAGGTGTTTTTGTTTCTTCCAATTTGCTTTCCTTAGCTTCGGTACCATAATTATATACATTAGTCACAGAACCTCCACGAGAATTACCTCTTGTTTCCTTATTACCCCAACCAAAAAGACTATTAACATTATCTCTAGTATTTCTTGCACTAGAAGATACTTGTTCGACTTGTCCTAGACACATAATAATAACCTCTTTAAGTTGGTGGGGTTATACCACCCTCTGGTCCTTGTGGCATACTAGTAGGATCAATAGCAGAGAATGCTTTAACCCCTTCTTTTACCTTTTGTATTTCAAGGGCTTTCTTTTTCTTCGTTGAAACCTTCTCTTCTCCTTCTTCCTCTCTTATTTGTTCAGGAGATACCATTTCAGGAGGAGGTGCAGCTGATTTAACTGTAGGAGCTGGTCTCATTCTTGGTGGTGGTGCAGGAGGTTTTGGTGCTCCTCCAAATAAATTACCGACGCACATTAGTTTTCTTCCTCTAATAGATTTTTTATATATTCTACCACACTGGCTTGACCTGAGCGGTACATAATTGATTCAATAGATTCTTTAGGGTGGACAGGATTCCATTTGAAATTGTCCTCTACTTTCTTAAACAGTTCATCAACTCTTTCGTTGTGAAGCTTAAGCGTATTTAGGGAGATTGACATTAGAATGCTCAAAGAAAGCTGGCATCCTAGCTCGCTGTGTCTCAGAAAACTCAGGTGCTTTACCTTCGTACATTAAGCGATCACTAGCATCCAGCCAAAAATTTTTGTCCAAATATTTATCGGTAGTATTTATACCTAGGGGTTGGAATACCCAGTTAATGGTGGCCTTCCTAAGTTTATCCAGAGATTGACTAGGAGCAAAGCCCATATCATTACATACGAGGCTATTAGTGGCCACGTGTATTTGTTCGTCTCTGGAAATATCAGCTGATACCGTTCTGAGACCAGCATCCCCACAAAACCTAAAAAAAGGCAAAAGTACAAAGAATATAGCACGTTCAGCTACCAATGCCTTTAAAATAGTGTGGTCTGGGTGTGACTCCCAGGCTGATCGGAGTCTGAGTGCTTCCGATTCAGCCGTAGGGTCAGTCCCAATTGAATTAGCAATATACCCAAGAGCAAGGTCATGGTTTTCTTCGTCTTTAACGTTTGATTCTAACAGTACTCTAGCAGATTCGGGAATACCTTTATCAAGGCTTTCTGAAACCCACTCGCCAACTGGTAGCTCCATATGCCGTATTGCAAGGGCACGGAATATGGTTTCTTCGGCGCCCTCTTTAAGTTTGCCAGCTGTAGTTTGTACGGGAGACCATTTACGCTTTCTCCCAAGTAATTTTTCATACGGATCTTTCTTCATTATTCTTGACAATCACAGGTTATCGGCTCGTTTCCGAGTATACCCTGTAAGTAATCCTCAACGTCCTCTTGATCTAATGCTGCATACGCATCTGTCTTATCTTGTACGTCTGACATAACTTGCAGGGAGTAGTATAAGGAGGTTTGGGGTGACATTAACCACTCTTCCACGAAGGTTCTGTCGTAAGTAACGACATCGCTCCAGCTATTAAATGAATAGCCGTGAAGAAGTCCTGTATTATCCATCATTATCATTATCTCATCTGCTACCTTCTTATATGCATCCCAACCAACTTTACTAGCGATTTCTACATTACCGTAATCGTAATGCTCAACTCCAAATGTTCCAGAGTCTCTGTCTATCGATTGTGAAATAGGTGGTGCTATCTCAGGGGCACATGTGTACCCATCTAAGTCTTTACTTCTATAACTGCAACTAGCAGTAGGTGCTATAGCAAAAGCTCGTACCATGTCATTGTTTCTAGCAATAGATGCTGCTGATTCAATACCAAGATTTAATGCTTTAGCTATTTCTCCTGCTAATCCAGTAGCAGGTTTGCCTGAATTAATATCAGCTAACGCATGACCAAAATCTTCATAGGTCACCCTATATCGTTTTAGTAAGTTAGCTAATCCAAGGCATCCAAGGCCGACTTGACGATCCGTTTCTGAGGGGAGGTATTCGCCAGTTGACCCGACACCTGTGCGACTATGGAGTTCGCACAACTCGGACATGCCACGTACGAAAGCCTCTTTGATGTTCCCGATTTCACAGGCACCGAGATTGATATGTTGCAAGAGGCAAGTTCCCCGTGAGGGCAAGTATACTTCAAGGCAAACGTTTCCAAAAATTCTCCTAGCTTTGTCATCATATTTTATTTTGTTGAGCCAAATGTCTCCACTTTTAATTCCGTAGAGGATGGCGTCTTTAACTCGGGCATCTGTTTCGTTCCATTTTCCAGCATCAAGGTCGACGCATCGTTTAATCCAGGGAGCTTCAGATCTAGGAAGCTGCACGAACTCAAGAATATCGGGATGGTCAATGTCGAGATGAGCAACAATGGCCCCATTTTTGTAATGGCCGCCCCTTCTAAGTGTTTCATTTAATACTGAGTAGATTTTTGCAAATGAGACTGGTCCACTAGCTGTTAAGCCTTTACCATTCTCGTGACCTTTCGGCCTGAGTTTTGATAGGTGTATAGCACACCCCGCCCCATGTCTCAATGCATGTGACGCAAATCTCCAGCTAGCCTCAATGCCTTCGGGACCCTCCATGGAGTCCTCGACAACAAATACAGTACAGCTCACTGGAAGTCTTGATTCTGGGTTATCCAACCATTGTTGGACCCGACCAGTGCGGGAGATAAGTTCTGCGGTCATTAAATTAAGTCTTCTAAATTTGGTGGTGCGTAATTAGGTCCTTTTAAGACTTTTCCATCTTCTCGATATATTGGTTTACCGTCCTCATCGAGTTTGGACATATTACTTTCATGTACTCTGTTCAAGGCTTCATCAAGAAACCATCCCATGTTCTCAGCATATTGGTAGCATACATAGACTAAATCAGCTAATTCTTTTAAACACTCTTCTTGAGCGTTTTTACCATGCCTAAATAACATACCATCAGCTTCAAGAAACTCTTTAAATTCCTCTACGATCAGATTCTTCTGATAAGAACGAGAAGGTTTGGTCGGGTTGTTCTCGATCCCGTATGTTGATCTGAATTGTTTCGCTTGATCTGTCAAGAAGGTTTTCTTCATGTTCTAATTCGTTTTCTAAATAGTGGATAGCTTTTTTCAAGTCTTGTATCTTGCTATCTTTGTAGCCTGCTCTACAGACATACTTAATAGCATTACCGAGGTGGAAGTTTAATCCTTGATCTCTAATAAAATGCCAAACATCGATAGATCCTCGTTGATAGTAGGGTGGTCCTTTGGCCATTTTTCTAATAAATTTTTTATTGAATTAGCCATAACAAAATTCTGGTGTTGTAAGGCTATGAAAAGAGTGGCGAAATCTTTCATGTTAATATCGCCACTTTCTAGTTTTAACTCAAGCTGCCTTAACTTTAGATCTTGATCCATCGTCAATTTTGTAATCGGCGGCGGGGGACCAGAGTTTCGGTTGCTTTTTGTTGAAGTCATAATCGTCAGCTGTAAGAATTCTAGCTAGTCTAGCATTAACTAATGCATCTTCTTCGGTCAATCCTTTTTCTTTAAAAGTTTCTAACACTGTTTTCCAGGAACATCCCTTCTCTTTAAAGATAGTTTCGGCTCTTTTGACTCCCACTCCAGGGACTCCGCCATATCCATCAGTTTGATCTCCAGAAAGACACTGGATAAGATGCCAAGTTGCTCCTTGGTTAGGTTCGAT
>VTLG01009306.1_pt1 | contig 46889 bp, 63 predicted proteins | sample 4694571 | NCBI WGS metagenome assembly VTLG01 (sample SAMN12604809, study PRJNA352737) | marine metagenome | biome: ENVO:00000447; feature: ENVO:00000209|ENVO:00000569|ENVO:01000036; material: ENVO:00002151; isolation source: viral sequences binned using virsorter ... | reverse complement strand
ACTTGTCTGGTGGTCAAATATTGAAGAATATTGCAAATAAAGCAATGAACCTAAATGGAGAAGGACTTGCTTTTTATGAATTTGAAGGAATATCCAATCCAGGCAACTTCAAAAACAGATATAGAACAGCTTTAGATAATCTTCCTATCACTTGGTCTGATGGTGAATTAATTATTAACGAAGCTAACTATGCTTTTAAGTTGAATATGGATGTTTTTGATGAAATCGGTTCAAGTAGACCATTTCCGTTACTTTCTACTATGAAAGCTCTACTCCAATTTACATGGAGATCACTGAAATCTAAAAAATGATTTTCCTCATAATACTAAATCTAGTTCTCTATTATCTGTTACAGAGGCGGTTGACTCGTAAATTTGAAAAGAGTTATACCATATATCTTAAAGATGGTAATGGTAATAAACAGACACTTGCTGATACTATTGCACATCTTTTAGAACAAGATGAGATAAACGAAAAACGAATCAAGTATCTTGTTAGAGAAATGGAAAATCAGTGGTTGGCCATCGAAAAAATAAAGATGGTAACAGGCACTGATAAATACATAACTGAAAAACCCAATTTATAGTCATGCATGATCAAAATTCAATAGGCAAGGATGAGTCCGATGCCTCAAGATATCAAAGAGCATTAGATCTCTTTACAGAATCAGTTTATAAACCTGATCCCGACCTCCGTGGTTGTGCTCATAACCAAAACTGTTTTAATGAACTCATGGAGATTAGAGAACATGTCATAGAGTACCTTAAAACACTTAAAGAAGTTACTCATCATACAAATGCTGACGAGAGTGACGAGATTGAAACTGCGAAACTAATAGAGACAAAGGCTAAATGACCTTACTTGAGAAACAACTACTCATGGTCAGAAAGTTAAGAAAGTCTTTTCCTTTTGAGTCCAGTGCGTATTTTTACTTATCTCCTGTGCTAAATAGTAAAGAAATGATACGAAAAAATACAAGATGTGTGTTGAATCCCAAAGAAAAACAGCAAAGAGGTTAATAAAAGTTGCAAAGAAGTTTCCAACCCTCTATAGTAGAGAAGACGTACTCTACGCCAAACTTATTAAAAAAGCGAATAAAAAATCAAACAATGAAAATCTTTCTTGATACTGCCGTATACGAAGACATTGAAAAAGCAAATCAATCAGGTCTTATAGACGGTGTGACAACAAATCCATCACTAATACTTAAGAGTGGTGGTGATCCAGTAGAGACAATCAAAAGAATATCGGGAGACTTCCCATTCTTTGAATCTATATCAGCAGAGGTAGTTGCAGAAAACGCTCTTGAGATGGTAGATCAAGCACAAGCGTTCAAAGACATGCAGAACGTTACTATTAAAGTGCCACTAACAGTAGAAGGACTAAAGGCATGTAAGTTATTATCAACTGATGGATTTACTGTGAACGTAACACTATGTTTCTCAGTTGCACAGGCAATACTAGCATCAAAGGCAGGGGCTACATATATTTCACCATTTGTAGGAAGGGTTGACGATAATTCATTTGATGGTTTAGGGTTGGTTAAGGACATTGCGAAACTATATAGAGAACACCTGTCAAGAACTCAAGTTCTTGCTGCATCACTCAGAAATGTGAAAGATGTTGCAGATTGTTTCTCAGTAGGAGCAGACGTTGTTACCATGCCCCCTGCTATATTTGGCAAGATGTACAACCACATTCTAACCGACAAGGGATTACAATTATTCCAAGACGATTGGAACTCAATCAAGAAAGACTAATGGCATTATCAGAACAAACCTCAGAAAGTCTCAAGAAGGCAGAAGTCCATCTTCGTGACGCACTTGCGTTTGCAGCGAGAGTAGAGAAACCTTATGTGGTAAGAGAACTAGGCGGTATTATCGCACATCTTGACAATATTCAAGGAACGGAAACCTTATTTGATAAGATGTCTACCGCTATCGACAGGATGGAAAAGGAACAAGACAGTGAGTGATTTAAGATATCGTGATGAACGTATGGCACTACGCCAACAAGCATTTCTTTCTTTAAAAAAATTCAACACTCTCGAAAATGTCCGTCACCTCTACGAATTCTGTCACCTCTGGGTATCTCAAGGGAAAAGAGATACCGTTGGAATCGAAGAAAGTTTTCTTAGATACTGCGAGAACTATAGCAATCCGTGAAGGATCAATAGTAAGAGTGCCCGAAGTTTTAGGTGGTAAACCACTAGAAGGTCGGGTTCTTTTTGTAGGTGACACTCCGAACAGAGGATTAGATGGTAGAAAGTTATCTACATATTTTACGGTATGTTATAACGAAGAAACACTCGGAAGTCTACTAGTTTTTGACCATGAGTGGCATAAAATAGAAGTAATTAGGTACTAATTATGTTTACAATTTATGGAAAAAATGAATGCCCTATGTGTTTCAAGATTAAAACTGTTCTTGAACTCTTGGGAAAGGAATATGTTTACAAAGAATTAAACATAGACTATACTGAAGAGGAGTTTGAAACTAAGTTTCCTAATACTCTGTCTTTACCACAAGTGGTCATGGACGGTAAGAATTTGGGTAATGCTAACGAAACCTTAAAATACCTAAAAGAACATAGAATTCTTTAAATATGGACATAAATAAGGGCGTTGAACTCATACTCAAAGGAGATAAAAAGAAACAGCCAAAACAAACACCAAAGGTCTTCGATATCAAACTTTCCTTATTTGGCAGGGATTTTAGATTATCGTTAGATATAAAAAAGAAAACCAGTAATTAGCCTTGGGAGGAATCCAATGGAAACAACAGTAATTCTTGTAATATTCAGCATGCTATGCTTTACATTTTTGGTATTAGGTGGTATAATTGGCTGGTTAGCCCAACAAAATAACTACATCAATTTACAGAATCAAGGTATGGCATTTAGTCATCCCGAAATGTATGATGAAAATGGGAATCTCATTCCCGATGAAATAGTAGCCGTGAGGTTTGAAAATGACAACAGCGAAGAAGACGACGAAGACTAGATCTGCAACTAGGAGAAAGACTTCGACTCGTAAAACGACAACAAAACCAAGGACGGTGACAGTTAAAAAGAAAACACTGCCACCAAATCCTATGGTAAATGAAATCTTGGAAGCAGTCGATTCTGAGAGAGTAAAGGCTAAGAAGTTAGAGATTCTTCGCACTCATGGAGATGACTCTTTCAAAATGGTGATGATTTGGAACTTTGATGAAACTGTGATTTCTATGTTACCAGACGGCCCTGTTCCATACGAACCTGTGGAGGGTGATGTTCAGGCAAACAGAGAACAAGGTATTCCACAGAGAACTACCATTCGTAATTCTGCAAGACAGTTCTATCGCTTTGTTAAAGGTGGTGACGATGCTTTGAATAAAATCAAAAGAGAGAGTATATTCATTAATATTCTCCAGACATTACCACAACCAGAGGCTGACATTCTTGTTCTTGTTAAAGACAAGGCATTGAATACAAAGTATAATATCACTAAGGAATTAGTGGCAGAAGCATATCCAGAAATTACATGGGGGAATAGATCCTAATGAAAGTAATTCACGAGAAGTGTGATCCTAAATTAGCAGAGTCCAAAAAACTACCATACACAGCATATCTCATTGAATATGTTGATAAGGAAAATGGTGAGGAAAAGACCTTTTATGATATTGCAACATGTCAGAAACAAACAGATATGTTTGATTTCTACTATGATAAGTACAAAACAGGTCTAAAAGGTTGGAAACAAACAGCAGGCATTGTTAATCCTAAATTGTGGAACCCAGAATCGGATAAAAAAACTCCACCCGCTAAACCCTCCCAAAGAAAAAGAAAATGATCAATCCTATGAGTGTTGTTAAAAACGTAAGAACCTCATATAGTAGATTCTTACAAAAAAATGTCAAGGAAGTTGAAGTGCAGTTCGATAATGAAGAGCCTGCATGGATTCCTTATGATACCTTACTTGCTATGATGAATTTTGAGGGAGATATTTTAAATGGATGAAGGTAAGGTTGAGTTAAATGCTGAGGAGTATAAAAAACTTCTTAAGAAGTATAAAAAGACTAAGAAATATATGAAATCTAATTTGTTCGCCGTAAAGACTATGGATGGCACAGAGAAATATGTGTCACAACTACTGAAAGAAGCAGAAGATGCTGAAAGTAATAGATGATTTACTAAAACCAGATGATTATGAAATCCTCCGCAAAACTTTGATGGAGGATTCTTCTTTTCAGTGGGAGTTTGCTAATGGTGTTAACATGCCTGGAGATGGTAATTACCAATTCTGTCATATTTTCTATCATCAGTTTGAACCTAGAAGTCAGTTCTTTTATAATTTATTTCCTATCATCAATGAACTTGAACCAGTGTCAATCGTCAGAATAAAAGCTAATCTAAATATGAAAACACCCGAAAGGATTGAATATGAAATGCACAAAGATGTTGACGATTGTGTAACTGCCATCTATTATGTAAATAGTAACGATGGGTACACTCGATTTGAAGATGGTACGAAGGTTGACAGTATAGCTAATCGTATGGTAGTATTTAATTCAAATACCTTACATGCTGGTTGTACTCCTACTGATACACTTCGTAGGTGTGTGATTAACTTTAATTATTTTATTTGATATGGATAAAAATCATTTGAAACTTATCATTAAGAATTTGAAAACTGTTATAGAGGAGTTGGAAGCGGAAGTTTATTCTGATCCTACTGCTTACGTTAATGGTGACAGTAAAACTATCACCTATGCAGATCAAGAAGAAATGTAATGGATGTAAAACTAGTAAACATTACACCTGACGCAGAGAAGACCATGGCGTATATCGCCAGAGTATCTAATCCAAGTAATCAGGACAATGAAAAGTTTGCTGGATTATTAAAATACTGTATCAAACATAATCACTGGTCAGTATTTGAACAATCTAGTATGACTCTTGAAATTGAAACGACTCGTGCCATTGCAGCACAGATTCTACGTCATAGATCATTTACTTTTCAAGAGTTTTCTCAGCGATATGCTGATAGTACAAAGTTGGGAGAGATTCCTATCCCAGAACTCAGAAGACAGGATGAGAAGAATCGTCAAAATTCAACAAACGATCTTGATGAGTTTGTTAAACAAAAGTTGGAATTACAAATGAACACTTTGTTTAGCTCTGCGACTGCCTTATATCAACAAATGTTAGAAGAAGGTGTCGCAAAGGAATGTGCCAGAATGGTTCTACCACTCTGTACACCCACAAGAATCTATATGACAGGTTCTTGTAGATCATGGATTCATTATATCGAACTGAGATCCGCTCATGGTACTCAGAAGGAACACATGGACATTGCACAAGCGTGTAAAACTGTATTCATAGAACAGTTTCCAATCGTTTCTGAAGCATTAGAATGGAGAAATGGTGTGGTTGAAATTCAAAAACAGATTAAAAAAGAACTTCACGGAGAGGAAACTTAATGGCGACATACCCTGTAGTCAACAAAACAACTGGTGAACAAAAAGAAGTGGTAATGAGTATTCACGATTGGGATCAATGGAAGACCGACAATCCCGAATGGGATAGAGATTATTCAGATCCCTCTACAGTTCCAGGCGTGGGAGAAGTTGGAGAGTGGAAAGATAAACTCGCCAACAAACATCCAGGCTGGAATGAGATTCTGAAAAAATCAGAGAAGTCAGCTGGAGTAAAGGGTCGTTTAGCCAATAGAGGTATTAATGTCAACTAAAAAAAGAAGGAATACTAATAGTCAGCATCGTGAGTCAGTAGGTGTTGGAATGACTGCTAAACAAAGACGTAGGAAGAGACCAATTAACAATGGTATGTTAGTTGATATCGAACCTATCACAGATAATCAAAAGATATTATTTGATCACTATGCAAAAGGAAAGAACATGTTTGCGTATGGTGCTGCTGGAACTGGTAAGACTTTTATAAGTCTGTTCTTAGCACTCAAAGATGTTCTTGACGAAATGACACCGTATGATAAGGTGTATATTGTCAGATCTTTAGTATCTACGAGAGAGATTGGTTTCCTTCCAGGCGACCATGAAGATAAGTCATCACTCTATCAGATTCCATATAAGAATATGGTAAAGTATATGTTTGAAATGCCATCAGACAATGACTTTGAAATGTTATACGGTAATTTAAAAGCTCAAGAGACTATTTCATTCTGGAGCACATCATTTATCAGGGGAACAACACTTGATAATTGCATTGTGTTAGTAGATGAGATGCAAAACTTGAATTTTCACGAATTAGATAGTATAATAACAAGAGTAGGAGATAACTGTAAAATAATGTTTTGTGGTGACTCTACTCAAACGGATCTTACAAAATCCAATGAGAAGAATGGCATCTTAGATTTTAAACGTATCATTGAAATTATGGAAGATGATTTTGGTGTAGTTGAATTTGGTATAGATGATATTGTTCGATCAGGCCTAGTAAGAAACTATTTGGTTACTAAACTCGCTTTGTCTTTATAATGTTTACCCACTTGAATAAACTTGGTGATTTTGAGTTAGAAGCCAATACTATAGATGGAGTCCGATATTACACTCTTCCAAGTGGAAAGAAGGCTCCTTCTATTACCTCTATAACAAGTTTCTATAATCGCCAGACTTTTATTAATTGGCGTAAGAAAATTGGTGAAGAGGAAGCCAATAAGATTACAAAAGTTGCTACAACAAGAGGAACTAAGTTTCATGACCTTGTAGAACAATATCTTTTGAATAAGGATGTTAACACTTTAGATGTTCTCCCCACAACCAAGGCATTATTTCTTTACGGAAAAAAATACCTTGATAACATAAATAATATTCACGCATTAGAAAAACCACTATACAGTGAGTATTTTGGAATAGCGGGAAGAGTTGATTGTATTGCTGAGTACAATGGAGAACTTGCAATAATAGATTTCAAGACATCTAAAAAAGTTAAACCAGAGAAGTGGTGTATAAACTACTTTGTTCAAGAGACTGCTTATGCCTGCATGTATTATGAAATGACAGGCACTGTGGTAGAGAAAATTGTTACCTTAATGGTATGTGAAAATGGAGATGTCAAAGTTTATGAAAAAACCAACAAACGTGACTATATTAAACTTCTTACCAAGTATATTAAAGAATTCGTCACACACAAACTCGGAGAGTATGGAGAAAGAAGTTAATGAACTGCTAAAGGAGAAATTTCTCTGTCAGAATAAGTTTACAAGTGACATTGAGCAACTTGTACTTAACTCTGAACTTAATTATATTGAGGCAATAATTAGTTATTGTGAAGAAAAAAATATTGAGTTCGAGTCAGTAGGCAAACTAATATCTAAACCTCTTAAGGATAAATTAAAAGCAGAGGCTACGGAACTAAACTATTTAAAGAGAACTTCTAGATCTAAGTTGCCTCTATGATAACTCATTGTCAATTTCCAACTAAGACAACCGACTTAATAAAAACCTACAATATCATACCTGATGAAAGGGTTGATCAAATGTTATCTTGGTTTCATGCAGTTGAAGATCGACATATAGATGGTTCTGTAGGAGAAGGTAATGATCAAGGTGTAGATTATGGAACTAAAATAGCCAAAGCTGCTACCCCAACACCTAAAGAACCTATATTTCAGTGGATTTCTGAGATAACTCATGATACTTACAGTAGATACATAAATGATTGTCCTGGCCCAGTTCAAGATTTAGTTTTCCATGATTATTCTGTTAGAGTGTATCCTCAGAATAAGGGAAAATTTGAATGTCATTTTGATCAATACGCTGGGGGTTGCGTAACTAGGCTGTTTGCTGTTATAATGTATCTTAATACCGTTGATGAGGGAGGAGAAACAGAATTTCCAAATTATGGCATTGCTTGCAAACCAGAAAAAGGAAAGGTTCTTATTTTCCCATGCAACTATTTGTTCCCACATCAAGGTAATGTTCCCATTTCTCATCCAAAGTACATTGCTACATCTTGGATACATTGGGCTTTTTTAGGAGATAAAGTATGATCTTTTGGATAGGATTTATCATTATGTTTCTCAATGAGGGATTTGTGATGATGAGACATGTTTCGCCTTGGGCTGCAAAACAAAGAGATAATCTTATAGAAAAGTACGGTGATGGTTGGCAGACTTTTCATGGTATAGTAGACTACGTTTGGGTAATTGTTGTAGCCTTAGGGTTCGCATTTTCACCTCACAGAGGTAGTCATTTATACGTTTTTCTTGCCTTCTGGGGTAGTGCTTTTACCCTGATATACCTACCGATGTGGGTTACTAAAAAAGATAAATAGTATTAACATTAGGTCTATTAATGAGTGAATTTTTTAAAGCTCCAGCAGTCCGTGCCTCAATGGCCGAGATACAGGAGTTACAAGAAGATATAATGACAGGTATCGCTATCAGAGGTATGAAAGATCCTACCTCAGAGGAGGGATATTTGTACATTAATAAAATGAAAAAACTTCTCGAAAAACAAAGAAACTTTATGTTTAGGTTGTCATTAGAGAAGGAAGATCCTGATGCCCTTGAAATGAAAGAACAAATCTTAGAATCTGCAAAGTTTCTGGGATTAAAAGATGGTCAGAATATTAATACATTTTTTGATACTCTTGCCACCACTCTGGATAAGTTAGAAAAAGACATACCAGATTGACTAATATATTATTACATGTTATAATATAAACAATCCAACAATACAAAAATACGGAGAATACTAAATGTCATTTGCTGCATTAAAAAAACAATCAAAAGCAGGCTCTCTAACAGAGAGATTAATGAAAAAAGTTGAGAAACTCAACGAAAAAGGTGGAAGTAATACTGATGAACGTCTATGGAAACCATCTGTAGATAAGGCTGGTAACGGATTCGCTGTGATACGATTCCTCCCTGCACATGCCAATGCTGAATTGCCATGGACTCAAGTATGGAGTCATGCATTTCAAGGGCCAGGTGGTTGGTATATTGAAAACAGTTTAACCACTGTTGGCAAAAACGATCCTGTAGGAGAACTCAATAGAACTCTTTGGAACAGTGGTCGTGAGTCTGATAAAGATATTGCTCGTAAACAGAAACGTAAGTTATCTTACTACGCTAATGTTTACATTGTAAAAGACTCTGCAAATCCTGAGAACGAAGGACAAGTCAAACTATACAAGTTTGGTAAGAAGATCTTTGATAAGATCACTGCTGCAATGCAACCTGAGTTTGAAGATGAAGAACCAATCAATCCATTTGATTTTTGGAAAGGTGCTAACTTCAAATTAAAGATCAAACAAGTTGCTGGATTCTGGAACTATGATAGTTCAGAGTTCGGTAAGACAGAAGCACTTCTAGATGATGATGCTGAACTAGAAAAGATCTACGACAAAATCTATGATCTAAGTGAGTTCACTGCTGCTGATCAGTTCAAGAGTTATGAAGAACTCAAAGGACGTTTAGACGCAGTTCTAGCTAGAAAGGCAGTTGTTACGCCTAAGATAGACACTGAGGATCTTGAAGATCTAAGTGAAGGTCTTTCTCCTACACCAGAACCAGTTGCTGCTGTAGAAGAGACTACGGAAGAAGAAGATGACGCACTGAGTTATTTTCAAAAACTCGCTGAAGAGTAAACAATAAGAAAGGGGTCTTACGACCCCTTTTTTTTATGCCCCACTTAATCTGGGATTATATGCCTGTTTCAATCCTCTACTAATATATTGACTTGACTTCTTATATTTCATTATCCTTCTGAGATCACTTATAACCACATTTAGATAATCCTCTTTCAATATTCTAATTCTTCTTTTAGAGTCATTCAAGTCCTCTTCATACTCATAGTTGGTTACAGCAAGGATGTTATCATGTGTTACTACATTACCAGATGCATCTTTAACTGTGCCTGACTCATCTACTGTTGATAATTCATTTAACGTACCTCCGCCATAATTTACTTCTACGCCAATATTTTGATCTATGAATTGGGAATTAAAATTAGAATCAACTCTTAATCCCTCTGGAACAACAACTCTTTTTCTACTATCAAGTGCCATTTCTGTGATATAATGATGTATCTTGGTGTAGTTTTCTTCACTTTCATATTTTTCTAAAAGGTAATTCTGAAAATCAAAATGATTTAGGGGCCATTGATCTCTTATATTTGTGATATTGTTTGTTACGAGAATAACCCAATCAAAACGTGGATCACCATATATTGCCTCTGCAACTTGATCTGGTCTTTCATCACCAATAATCATATAATCTTCAAAGGCAGTTACTACATTGAAAAAGTCGTCACGAATTTTTGCTCTTCTAAAAAGATTTTTTACAACAATATACTCATTACTAGAAGTCCTATCAGGAGTTCTTGAAACATAAGCTATTTCTGGAAAGTAAGAAAAATAACTGGCCATTTTAGTATCCTATCTCTGTTGCATGTGGATCGTCAAGTTGTTTTACAATAGCGATTGGGAAGAGATCACCAAGATTGCCTTCTCCCTCAGAGTTGTATTCTCTTCCCTCTACTATGTTACCTTCAGAACTATAATCTGTATCATATATAGGTTCGAGTTCATTGAATGAGAGAGTCATTTGTACAGAAATTGGCATACCTTCATCATATGCCATCCATTGACCCTCTGGTGTATAGTTGACACTTACATTTGTTAAGGCACAGGGTTTGAATTTATTGACACCTTTGATGTCTTTATTGCCTATTGTTCTATATCTTAGTCTGAATATGTTGGGTGTTCCTAAGAAAAATGATGGGCCACCAGTTTTTCCAATATTACTTGCTTCTGAACCAGTGTCTAATTTTTTAAGTTTTCTAGGAGCAGACCACTGTTTGAACGCACGAATAATCATTCTTACATTTGCGGCCTCTAATTCATCTCTGGGGCTCATTGTCCATGTAAATTCAAATGATCTTAGGGATACTCCGTTAAATAATAATTCTGTGTTTGAGTTAGCTATAACACCAATACTTCTAGATAATATCTGTTCTGGTGGTATGTCATAACCCATGTTACTTGTCAACTGACTTATTTGGTTTGCAAGCATGTCAGCTCTACCCGCTTCTCTTTTCAATCTTTCCATTGCAAGAGCATTTCTCCTCATAGGCCCACCAAGGTTTAAGAAATCAAATGTGAAGAATGAGGTGAGAGCTCTTTTACCAGCATTTTGAACTGCACCCATAGACCCAGTGTTCATTGCTCCATCATCCCAGTTTCTTGGGTTTTGATCCATCATATTGTTAGGCATAGGAAGTTTGATACCAGCACCTAATTTTTTTCTGAACGGACTTGATCTTGGTATACCAAAGCCAGGACTAGTTTCTTGGATTTTTTTACCAAGTTCTTCATCATATACCCAAGTACCAAAATCGTCAGTATTTAAAGCTGCAGCATATGGTGGTTGATAAGCATAACACTGTATGAACATGTGATCCATGTTATCAGCCATATCTATTGGATATTTGACAATTTTTTTGAAAAGAATATCTGTTGCGCTATCATAATCAGAGAGTGTATGAGCTTCACCAAAACCAATTTTTTCATTTCTTGTTCCTATTGGAGTGTAACCACTTACAGGAACTGGGTTTGTTGTTATCCCTGTATTAGTTTTTGAGTTGTTATTATTTTCTGTTTGATCGTAAAATTGAAATCCTTCAACATTCTGGCTTTTTATTACTCCTGACACCTTATCAAGATTATCATTATATTGTGCTATTGAATTATTTGATTCTTGCCATGCTTTTGTTGCCCACTCTGGAATTTTTCCCTCGCCAGTGGATTTAATATGATCTCTTATACCTTCAGCAAGAGTTTTATTAATTTGATCTCTCTCTGCAAAAGTTAGAAATGTTCCAATTTTATCATTACCACGACTATCTGTTCCTATAATAGCTTGCATCCTAGTTGTGTCCCACTGGCCATCTTCCCATATAGGTTTAGCTCCTTCAACAACTTGACCATTTAAGTCCACTTCTAATATCTGAGCCTTGCTCGACTTAGCATCATAAAACATTCTATAATTTGTAACTTTACCATTCTCTTCCTTCACTATCGCTTGATAGGTCGCTGGATTAATTTCATGACCTAACCTCTCTTCCTCTATTGGGGGAAATGTTGGTATGTTAACAGTACTCATGGTTAGTTATTTTCTCCAGTTAAATGCTCTGTTCTTAGGGTATGCTCTACCTGATTGGTTGATAAATCTTTCTGTAGGGAGTAAAGCAATACTACCCCAATCTTCATCATCAGGCACTTTATATATCGTACCCATTCCAGAAAATAGGTATTTGTGTATACTATTTTTGGGTACTACAGACCCGCCACCGCTATTTAGTAAGCTTTCTGCAACTGCATCCCGATAATCAGGATTTATGTAATGTAAATTACATCCCAGAAAACCATCTCTGTCAAATCTTAGAGCGACTGCTAGTGGTTGTATATCCCAAAATGGATATCTTTCTGGATACGCAACGTCATATGAAAAGAAAAATAGAGATCCTATGGTAATCCCACCAGTGTCTATGGTATCGGAATCTTGTTCTTGAACTTGTGCCAAAGCATTTTCAAGAGCATTGGCGTACCATGCACTAGTTCTTCTACCACTACCAGCTTGTTCTCTAATATCTTCTGCGATCATGTGAAATACCTAAATCGTCTTCTGTCATGATTTTAAATTCATACTTTCTGTCAGCACAGTATTGTTCTGCTGCTTTCCACTTTGCTTCATTTATAACCCATGTTTGAACACTTTGAGCCCAAGCTTTAGATCTCTTTTTTGGATTTTTAGGTGGAGCTTTGCATTGTTTTTTGGGTTTCACTTCTATTACAACAGATCTTTTCTTTCCATTTGAGTCAGTGTATTTGATAAAGAAGTCAGGAAAGTATCTGTGTATCTTTCTATCTAAGGGATTCTTATAAGGTATCCAGAATTCCTCTGACTGCCATTGACTTATATTCTCTGTAAGGTCACAGTATTCCATAAACTTTCTCTCCCAAAGAGAACGATAAATGATCTGAGTGGGATCACCTTTATACTTTTTTATATGTTTTGGTTTGAATTTTCCCTTATAAGCCATAAAAACTCATATACATAGTATGGTAAGTCATATGTATATTTAGATGACAAGGGTAAACGACATCAAAAATTATTTTACTCATAAAGTGGGGCCTATGGCTTCGAGTGTTGATTTGGGATCTGCTGATTTAAAGAATCCTACTAATTTGCAGAATTTTCAAATTGCATTAGGAGCACCTGCCTTATCAAACTACTTTAAAGTTTCGATGGAGTTAGCTGCGGAACAACCAGAAAAGATAAGACAATTTCCTGGCACGGAAATAGGTAAAAATTTATTCGAGATTAGAGAAGAAAGTGACGATAAAAGGAATATAGAATGTAAAAATTTAAACCAATGGTTGACTACATCTGGAGTTTTTGGTGATAGTGCCTATGGATATCAGAAGTTTGAATTATTAGCGAACGAAGCCATGTTGCCTGGAACAAATATGTCTGTCGTTCAAGAGGTCGGTAGTAGGCAAGGTATTAGAGAGAGATTTGCAACACAGAGACAATATACTGATATTTCCATTGGATTTTATGTTACAAATGATTATACAAGTCTTAGATTATTTCAAGAATGGATTAATTATATGAATCCTCTTTATACAGGTAACGGTGGAGCTCCTTATAAAACAAGCGGTAAAGCTGGATATCCCGATGCTGGATCATTTAATGCGTTTCATAGGTTCAGATATCCTAGACAGTATAAGAGAGACATTCAAATTACTAAGTTTGAAAGAGATCTAACTCTAACACCATTTAATAAACCCAAAAATAGGTATTCCGCAAATTTAGGGCCTTCTTATACAGATATTGGTATTGGGCCTAACAGAAATAATCCAAACGCCGAGGAGTTTAAAAATACCCCTGATGTCATAAGTTATAACTTTGTAAACGCATTTCCAATATCAATACAGGACATTCCATTGAGTTATGGAAATGGCCAAGTGTTGCAAGTACAAGTTGATTTTTCATATGACAGATATTATATTGTACAGACTGATGATGTTAATCAAATGGCTGAAGTTGACGCTACAAAAAGTCCCAAAATCGTCTCAAATTGACCCTCTAAATAATAACGAATAATTACTTATTATGCCTTTACCTAAAATTACGACGGCTGAGTATGAATTGAAGTTGCCATCAAATGGAAAAACTGTAAAGTATAGACCATTTTTGGTAAGAGAAGAAAAGATTCTTATACTTTCGCTTGAATCACAAGATCAAAAAGAAATCACTAATGCTGTAAAACAGGTTCTCAAAGAATGTGTTATAACCAAAGGCATTAAGATTGAGGATTTACCCAGTTTTGATATAGAATACTTATTTTTAAATATTCGAGGAAAATCTGTGGGTGAAACAATTGATTTAGTTGTTACATGTGGCGACGATGGAGTCACAGAAGTTCCTATAACTGTGAACATTGATGACATTCAAGTTAAAAAATCTGATGATCACTCTACTGATATAGAATTGGCAGATGGTTACAGTGTGAGAATGAAGTATCCTTCAATAAGTCAGTTTGTGGAAACTAATTTCCAAGATGAGTCAAAGGATCAAGTTGAAAAGTCATTTAATATTGTGGCCAACTCTATTGACATGGTTTATAATGAAGAGGAGATGTTCTCAGCGGCAGAATGTACTAAGAAGGAATTAAAAGAATGGGTCGAATCTTTGACATCAGAACAGTTTCAAAAAATTGAAGGATTCTTCAATACAATGCCCAAGTTACAACATACTTTAAAAGTAAAAAATCCTAAAACCAAAAAAGAAAATACTGTAGTACTGGAGGGACTAACGGATTTTTTCGCCTAAGTATGTCTCACGTTGATCTTGAGACATACTTCCGAATTAATTTCGCTCTCATGCAGTATCATAAATATTCTCTAACAGAAATTGAGAATATGCCACCTTGGGAAAGGGACATTTATGTTGGACTACTTAAATTACACATTGAAGAAGAAGAACTAAAACGAAGAGCAAGGGAAGCTAAGGCTAATGCTTAAATCCACAATCAAATCTTTTAATAAAGTAGGATCGAAGGTCGTTAAAGGTGCCAGTAAGGTAGCTAGGAAGACCTCTGTTCTTGCTAAGAGATCGATTGGTAGAAAGGGTAGGCAAGCCCTCAAAGGTGTAGGAGATAAGTTATCGAAGATAAAAGGTAAAATGCCTTTTGTTGGGGATTTAAAATTACCAGATAATGCAGATTCTCCAATTAAGAGTCAAAGTATTGCCTCAATGGTTAAAGGTGAACTGGCAAATCAACGAGACAAGACTCAACAAAAATTACAGGAAGGGATAGAGGGATATGATCCTAATAATTTCTTATCAAAGATATTTGATGGAGGACTTTCTAAGTTAGAAGGTTTTGGAAACTCTATAGAAAAAATGGCCAACTCTGGTCAATTAGAATTTCTTGAGAAAGCAAATGAATTAGCAACTAAATTTGTTGACAAATTAGCCAGTGGTAAAGGTGGCGGTGGATTTTTGAGAGCTGTCGGTAATATACTTAAAATAGGTGCTGGAATAGGTTTAGCTGCACTTGCAGCTCCGTTTGTTGGCCCAGTTATAGGTGCAGTCGCCACGGTTGGTGCAATTACTGGTGGACTTGTTCTTGCTGGTAAGGGAATTTATGATTTTGTTACTGGGAAGGGTTTATTTAAAAACAGGAAAAAAGAAAAAGAAAAAAAGAAAAAAGAAAAAGAGAATGAAGCATTTGCAAAGATAGCAGAGGACTTTGGTGCATGTTTGGCCTTTCTTGAAAAACCAATAGCAGATACTACAAAAGAGAGTGAGACTAAAACTAAACAAAAAGGAGATTCCGATTTTGAGTCTCAAGAAACTTTAATGGGTATTTCAAATGTTAGTGCCGAGATATCAACTACTCCTGATGGTAAATTAATTATAGAAAAAACAAGTTCATCATCAGAAAATAAAACAATCACAAGAACAAAAGAAGATTATAAACAACTTTTAGAGAAAAAGAAGAATCAATACAAAGAGTATGAAGAGTCTGGTGACAATAAAAAAATGGCGGGAGCACAGAGGTTTATTAGATATTATGAAAAGGTAATTGCATTAATGGAGGAAAAGGGTTTAGAAGAGTTAAAAGTTAATGTAAAAAGTTATAAAAAAAGTGGAAGAGATGGAAGAGATGGTGGTAGAGGTTTTAGAGGTACTAGAGGTTTGCCTGGATCGAATTTAGAATCTTCAGCTATGAACATATACGAAAATGCTAGAGATTTTGCTCTTGCTCCACCTCCTGTGAAATTCATGCAAATAATAAATGCAGCTAAAGATTTCATTTTTGGAAAACCAAGTGAAGCGACTTCTTTAGAAACTCCAATAGGCAAAGAAGAACAAAAAGCAGAAGAGTTGAAGCCATCTACAGTAGAAACTGACACTACAGAAAAAGATTTAAGACTTGAGGCCTCAAGCGAAATATCAACTTCACCGAACGCTGGTGGAGGTGGAGGAGGAGGAGAGGCTCCCCAAGTAATAGACATGCAAAAGGATGTAGATGCTCAAAATGCAGTTGCTGGAGATGGGCCTAAGGTGCCTACAATGAGTAAAAGTGGTAACAAAATACCAATTCTCTTTGCCATTGATAATAGAAACATACACTTACCTTTCACTAGGTCTGTGTTCAATATAGTGGATGCTAAGTAATGGCTAAAGTAACATTTGGTAAAGGTCGCAAAGGTGGTGGTAGGCTTAGTGTAGCACAACTTAAAATTCAAGAAGGTGCATCAAAGGCTATTGATGGTGCAGAATCTAAAGTTGAAAGGTTTACTAGACTTCTCGGTAATATTACTAGGAAAAATGATATACCATCAGAGTCTAAGATTGCCAAAGCTGAAGAGTTTATTGACAAAAGAGTTGGTAAAGGCGGCGGTGGAGGAGGAAATAATCAGCTGCCAGGTGTTTTTGGTACTATTTTCATGTTACCATTTCTCTTAGGCAAAGGGTCTAAAACTAATGAAGTAGATCCAGAAACAGAACTAAGGCAGAATTATGGTGGTGATGATGAATTGATGAAAGAAAAATTATCTGAGGAAAAAAAATCCAGAGATGAGGGTAAAAAGGTAATTGACGAACAAACAAAAGAAGATGATAAAGTAGCTTCTGAGAAGAAATTAAACATTGATAAGATAAAAGAACCAGAACAAGATCAAAAAGAGACAGATGATAAAAAGTCTGAGGTGGAGGGAAAGAAGGATAGATTAGATACAACTGAATTGGAAGAAGGAAAAAAAGAAGAGGATGTAAAAAAAGAAGAGGAAGAGGAAAAAGCGAATGAGAGAAATAAGAAAAAGAGAAGGAAGAAGGAAATATCAGGAGTGGAAAAACTATCTGAAATGGTAGCCAGGTTTAGGAAGTTAGTAGAAAGTGGAACTCCTATGGCTGGTGTTGGTCAGATTAGTAGAAACAAGGTTCTTGGAGGCGGTATTGCTTCATCTTTGATGGAGGGCACTAAAAATGTGATAGGAAATATAGCCAACTTTTTTATGCCTAAGGCAGCAGCTGCCACTCTTTCAGAACAAATTAATCCTATGGCTGTCAAAGAGGTACAGTTGACAGATCATACTACCACCAATAATAATGAGGTAACAAAAACACAGGTGGAACCACAAGAGACTGTGATGGGTGAATCAGTAAAACAAGAAATAGAATACGATCAAGACCTCCCTGTAGAGGAAAGAAAGGAAATTATATATCAGATGGCGGTAGAAGCTGGAGCCAAGTTTCCAGAGGCAGTTGTTGCACAGTATGATTTAGAAACCACTTCTGGTGAAGATAATATTGGAACAAATAATTTCTTCAATTTAAAAGCGATAGAGGGACAAGACTATACTGAAAGGGTGGTGGATGAATATATTAATGGAGAAAAAGTGCAAATGAAAGATAAATTTATCAATTTCAAGACTGCCCAAGATGCAGTTGACTATTTGGTAAAATTATGGTATAAAGATTATGATGGATATACTGGTGTAGAGACAGATTCCGAAGACGTTGGCGAGGTGGCAGACAAGTTACAATCAGAACAATTTGCAACAGACCCCAATTATGCTGATAAATTAAAACGCATAATAAGAGGAAATGAGCCACTTATTGAGAAGATAAAACAGGGAGGTGGACTAGTGGGTGGATTAGTGTTATCTTCATTTAGAAACATGATGATGAAAGATGAAATAGAACCCATAGAAGATTACACATCAACTGATAAGAGTGGTGGAGGTGAAACTATTGTTTTACTAAATTCTAATCCATCACCAAATTCATTACCTCCAGCTCCGTATGTAGCGCCAGCTGGAAGTGGTGATGAACCACCAATGACGGAGAGTTCTAGCCCAAATGAGGCATTGACTATGTTAACACTACAAGCTCTAGGAGGATCATAATGTCATCATCACTTAATAAAGTAGAATTTACTAGATGTATGATCACGCCAAATGATAAAAAGGCATACTTGAAGAAACAACAGGAGTTGTTGAAAAAAGAGGAAAATAATACTAATAAGGGTGATTTAGAGGAGAAAAAAAATGAAACAGAATTTCCTGATCTTGCTAAACAAAATTTAATAACATCTATTGATTATTTTGAGGATCTACTTTCTCCATCAGTTACATGTTATCTCCAAATATCAGATACCACTAATATTCTTTCTAGACTACCTATAAGGGGATATGAGAGAGTTGATCTTGAGGTGGCAATATCAGAGTCACAGACTTTTAAGTTTAATGAGGATAACACTCCATTGTTTGTAACAAGCATTGAAAACGTACAGAGAACAGAAAGTCAAGAAACATTTGTTATGGCTCTTAGCACAGTCGGTAATTTGAGAAATGAAATTTCTAGATGCACAAAAAGATATGAAAGGGCAAATGTTAGGGCTCATGTTGAGAGTATTTTAAAAGAACAACTAAAAATAGATGAAGGTAGAATACATATAGATAACACCTCTACTCAATATACCTTTTTTGGGTGTAACAAAAAACCATTTTTTGTAATTACTTCATTGGCGCCTAAAACACAACCTATAAAAGAAGGTGATGTCAACGGCACATCTGGATTTGTATTTTATGAAGATCATCTTGGATATCATTTTAAATCAGTTGACAGTTTGTTAGAGAAGGCAGATGAAGAAGTAAGATATCTCAACGACCCTAGTAATTTAGACAAACCACCAAGAGTTCCAGAAATGACCTACACAACTGCGATTGATAGGGCAGAGTCACCAGAGAATCAATATAAGATACTTGACCATTTTTTAGACAAAACTGTAAATATACAGAAAAATTTAAGAGTTGGACTTTACAGTAACTTGACAATTACGATAGATCCGTTATCATGGGATGTAAAGACAAATATCTTTAAACTAAAAGACAATGTAAATGATGAAAATGGAATGAAAACTTCTGGCCCAGAGGTGCCTATTCCTGTTAGTGACGTTTTTGATGGTGAACCATCAAGACGTTTGGTTAGGATGTTGGATAGTGGTATGATAGATAAAAAACTGGAAAAAGATGAAGATGGTAAAGCAACTACATCTGGAAGAGACCCAGAGGACATGGCAAAGTCATTCTCTAGGTATTCATTGCTCTTCCAACAGTCCCTAAATATAACTATACCATGTAATATTGATATGCGTGTCGGTGGTGTCGTAAAGGTGGTTTTGCCTGGAGTTGGCCCTTCTGAACAAGGTGACGGAGGAAAGGAACAAAAGGAAGCAGACCCAGAATTAAGTGGTATCTATTTAATTAGAGCCGTAAGACATCATTTTGAATTAGGTGAAGGTAGAAACGTAACTTCTTTAAATCTCATCAGAGATTCTTATGGAGTAAACTAGGAGAAAATTTATGGAATCAATCGAAAAACACATTGAAAAAGACAAGAAGATTGTAGAAGATCCTTTGGCAAGCCCTGCAGCACGCAGACATGCTAAGGAAGAATTACATGAACTTGAAGTTTATGCAGAACATCATAAAGAAGAGATCGAAGCGGGGGATCATCACGACCCTAACGCATTAGAACTATTCTGTGATATGCACCCAGACGAACCAGAGTGTTTGGTGTATGACGATTAATGTTAGACAGTTCCCTACTAAAGACCAACTTTGTTGGAAGAGACGGATTCGTCTGGTGGATTGGCAGAGTCGCTAAGAAAGAGGCTTGGCGTGACGAATCCGTAGACGAAGAAGACGGTTGGAGCTTTAGATGTAAAGTAAGAATAATTGGCTACCATACATTTGATGAAAATCAACTTAAGGAAGATGATCTACCTTGGGCTCATGTTATGGTAGATGCCTCCAAAGGAGCTGGCCAGGGTTGTCTTGGTTCTAGTTCCATGATGCTTGGTGGAGAAACTGTTTTTGGTTTCTTTTTAGATGGAGAGGATGGACAACAACCAGTTATTTTTGGTGCATTAGCGAGAGCTATAAAACCTACTGAACCATATGGCCCTAGAAATAATTCATATTCAGAACTAGGTATAACTGGAGCTAGAGACGCTGTTGGAGAGACTTCCAGAAAAGTTGGAGATAACAATGATTCTGATACTCCAAAAACAAATGCTGATAATAAGGTAGGAGTTACCACAGCTATCAACCAAAACGAATTTGAAGGTGGTTTTAGTACAGGCAACAACGTAGATATTCATGCCCCAAAAGGATTAGGCCCTCATACGGCTAGTAATGCGTGTGAGAATGACGCTGTTAGTGACATAACTCATGCTATAGGTAGTTTTCTTACAACTGTTAATGGATTGACAGAATTTGCTGGAGAATATATTGATACTGCAAGAAACACATTAGTAGATATACAACAACTGCTTGGCAAAGTTGTTAGGATAGTAAATGGTGCAATAAAAAAAATAATCAGATTACTTAGAGATAAAGTAATAAAGTTTTTGGGAAAAAGATTTCAAGATTTCATTGCATTAATAGTTCCAGAACCACAACAAAATCCTATTGCTCAAGCTTTTAAGAGGATAATGGATATCATCTTCTGTATTTTTAGTAAAATAGGGATGGATATCAAGGGCATGCTCATGGATCTATTCAAAGAAATGATTGGAAAAGCATTAAATCCCACTGTATGTGCCATTGAACAAACAATTGGTGCTATTATGGGAGAGGTTAATGATAAGATCAATGGTTTATTAGGCCCTCTTATGGGTGGTTTAGAGTGGTTAACAGGAGCGTTAGGTGGAATTGGTAGTTTGTTAGGAAAAGTGAGTAGTTATGTTGATATGTTATTATCTTTCTTGGCCTGTGATGCTTTACAGTGTAAGAAGTATGATGATTGGCTTCAAGGAGAAAAGGGATTTAAAAAACCACCCACTAGTTGGCTCAACATCTTGAACGCACAGGAAAAGATGAATAAACCAGTAGAGGTATCAGCATCAAACAAATCTGTATTTGATACTTTAAGTGATGGTCAAATAAACAGAATACTTGAAACTCCTGTAGGAGAAAGTTCTCCAGAGGGACTTACAGTTGACGCAGACACTAAATCACAACTAGAAGCTTATGTTGGTCAACAAAGTGGGGAAAAGAAAAAGAGATGGAGATTAAATAATATGTTTGCTAAACTCAATGAATTAGCGTTAGAAGATTATCCTCCAAACTATGGCGGTAAATTTTCTTTGCTTAGTATTTTAGGTAATAATGAACTCGCTTTCTTTGATTGTAATGAAAAAACTCAAAATCCAAAGACTCAAGATGATTTGGGTAGAGGTGTTCCGCCTGGATTCACATGGAGAGATTGCATACCTCCAAAGGTAGAGGTGCGTGGAGATGGAACAAAGACTGCTGCTTTACTTCCGATTGTATCATCTGTAGATGGAAGTATTCTAACATTAGAAATACTGGACAAAGGATTTGGATATACTGCACCACCCTCAATAACTATCATTGATAAAACTAGACATGGTGGTGGTGCTCAAGCAGAAGCAATTCTAGATGATAATGGATCTATTGTTTCTGTCTTTATGATGGCGAATGGTGGAGGATACTGCGCTGCTACTAATGTAGTGCCACCCAAGTATCCTGTTACAGAGGGCCCTGGCATTACAACCGAAACGGATGAAGATAATATAGACCCATATATTACTTTCACCACTCCAGCCGATAATGCAGTTGGAGTCAATACCTCTGCTTCTCTTTCAATAACATTTAATGAACCAATTGTGGTAGGTACAGGGGAAATTGTTATTACTGAATCACTTAATAATATTATTCATGAGAGAATAAATGTAAAGGCTAAAAATATAACTTTCTTGGCAGATAGGATTATAAAAGTTGAACCGACAAGAAACTTAAAGTCTAATACTGAATACTTTGTATCAATGTCAGAAGGTTCATTTAAAGATTTGAATGATAATTCCTTTGCTGGTATTGCGAAAACTGATACTTACAACTTCACTACCAGAGGTGTTTCTGGAATAGGTAGTCAGCCAGTTGGTATTGTAACTACTTTAATTCCAGTAAGGCCAGGATTGGGATATACGCCTGGTGATTATGGACAAGTTGGACAATGTACATTTGATTTCTTGTTAACTCCAGCTGGTTCTATTGTAGGAGTTCAGAATATAAATTGCCAAGACAAACATAAAGTGACGCCAGAAGTTACAATAAACACAAATACTGGATTGGGAGCAAGATTAATTCCTGTAATATCCTATAGTCCTGATTATGTTTCTGACATAGGTGAAAGGCCTAGCACTGGTATGCTTGTAGTAAATGTTGTGGATTGTGTTTATAGTATAGGTAAAAAACAAGTTGGTTGGGTAAATGGAAATCCTTATTATGGTGATTTCCATGTTCACCCAGCAACAGGAGTTAGAATGGTTGGCGCTTTCCATGTAAACACTCCTCATGCTATAATATATAATACAAAAGAAGAGAGTTTAGGTCAGCCCGCACCTGTTACATACACTCCAGCAGAACAAGCTGCCATAGAACAATCAACAATACAGACAAATGTTTCCGACACCACTGGCACAAGTCAAATTAACACAAGTAATACTGCTTCAACTCAGCAAGTTGAACCTCAACAAACACCTCAGCAACCAACTCAACAATCTAACACTACTAATACTACTGACAATACTGGTAGTTCTGGGTCTTCTGGATCAAGTGGGGGCGGAGGATCCAGCGGTGGCGGTGGCTATGGAGGAGGATACTAATGACACATGAGAATACAACAACTCCTAAGATAAAAAAATATTTTGAAAATAAGCCTGGTTTCAGAGTAACTTCGGGTATAGTGTTAACTGATGGGGAGTTAAAAAATCATACAACAGATTATTCTGTATACACTGATGAATATCAAGGCATAGCTTGGTACAAAAACGGTTTACAAAGATTAGTTGTAAATGGATGTTCATACGAAACTGTAGGTGTTGGACAGAATGGAGAACAAAAAAATGATCAATATGCAAAGATAATTTGTGCCGCACAGGGAAACATTCTTATAGAAGCTCAAGATGGTGACATAATATTTAAGGGTAGAAATGTAAGAACCTTTGCAACTGATGAATTGACCTTAGTTAGTGACGATAAAATGAAAATAGATTGTTCTATTCTTCATTTGACAGGAACAAATACCAATATATTGGGAACTCAAAGGTTATCTATGGCTGCCAACTTTGTAGAAACTGAAGGTGGAGCGTCAGTTGAAAGTGGTACTAACACTGATGCAATAAAGGGTGGATTTCTTGGTATGATAATGAAAGGTATTACAAGATTTAAGAAGTTTTTAGCATAACATGGCAGTAACAGCATCGATAATAACTTGTGGCGATAAACTTACTGTTGGGCCTTTAGATTGTTCTCAAATACCAGGCGTTCCAAAAGTAATTCCAGGCACACTTGTCGCCAATGGGCCATGTTGGTTTGGTTTAGGTGTACCAGTTCCTACTGCTGGAGTTATGATTGGCCCTCCTTTAGGTATTCCTGTTGCACCTAGTCTAGAAGTGAAAGGAATATCAAATCATTTTGGTGTGATTAATGTTATTGGAGTAAGTAACTTTACAGGACTCTGCACAAAAAATGGAGTTACAGTAAGAAACTCATCTAGTATTACCAACGGTGTTAATAATAAAAACGCACTTAACGTAGGAAATGGCCCAAATACATTCAATGGAATTGTAACATGTAATGGAGTATTAAAAGTTATAGGTGTGCTTAAATGTGATTTGATAAGTTCCCCTTGGTTAACTGGTCAATTAGCACAAGGTAGAGCATTACCTGGCAAATCATTCGATATAGTTCATCCTACAAAAGGTAAAGGACATAGACTTAGATATGGATGTTTAGAAGGCCCAGAGTTGGGTGTATATGTAAGGGGAGTTCTACAAGGCACAAATGAAATTGAATTACCTGATTACTGGAAAGATCTTGTAGATGAGGATAGTATTACAGTTCAGTTAACACCTATTGGATCTCATCAAAGTTTATGTTATGCTGTTGCTAAAATGAAAGATAAAGTTAGTATATTAGTGAACCCACATGGTTTCAATGTACATACGATTCATTGTAGTTACATAGTTCATGGTACAAGAAAAGATTTAGATCCAATGATTGTTGAATATGAAGGTGAAACTCCAGATGACTATCCTGGCCAAGACTATTTGGGTGTTAAGAGAATATCGGAGAGTGTTGAATGATTGACCCACAAGTAATTGCCAAGAGATTGAGAGAACAAAGAGAGATTACCAAACAGGAATCTAGTTCTCTTACTGAACAATTGGCTTTGGTTGATGTTGTAATTGATGAATATGATGAAATAATTAATAAAGTGGATTCAAAACTTCCACCATTAATTCAACCTATTAATGTTAAAATACAAGCCGTCATGCAAGCATACCATAGAAGGATTGCTCATGGATGTAGAAATGACTTAGTATGGACTCAAGTAGGAACTGGAGTTATGAGGAGGTCTGGTGGAGGCAATCAAGAAGTAAAAGTGTGGGAGGTTCAAAAAGATCCAAGTACGTTTAGATACATAGGTTTCTATGGAGCAAAATTTTATAAGTTTCCTAAAAACAGAGATTATGGATCAGATGTAGTAGAGACTATAGATAAGGCAGATGCTAATGTGGGTAGCGCTGCACTTATCATACTCGATGATGATGCAGAATATTTGGCTGGTTTCACCACAGGTGTTGTTTCTGGTATTCAAACAGGAGATTTCATTACAGATGATCTAGATAATCCACAAGTTTTCATAGCTGGCGCTGGAACCTCTGTTACAGGATTTGGAATAACTAATTATGCTGCGTATAACTATCCTCTTAGTGGATTTTGTACAACATCTGATGATAAAATTTATTCAGACCAAAAGATAGGAATATTAACATCATTTAATATTGGTGATGAAGTCTATGCAGATCAATACAAGAGTGGTGGTGGCATAATTGCAGTTGGAACTACAATTACAGGTTTTGGAACTGCTGTTGGTATTGTAACCATTGCAAATGATTCTGGTATTACTACAGGTTTAGAAGTTGATTTGGATTTTATGACCTTGAGTAATCCAGTTACAGGATCTATAAACGCCAATATTGGAACTACATTTTATGTTGGAATGGTGTCCTCATATTATTTTGCAGAGTTAAGTGCCGAACCAGCTACATCTGGGCTTAGTAGTTCATTCATAGTTGTTAGACAAGACACAAGTGATATCATATTTGATTCTTCTAAAAATCCTATAGACCCAGTGGAGATAGGTATATCTGAGGGTAACAATATAGGAAGAGGACATAAATTAGAATTAATTAATAACGGAGATCCAAAACTTTTAGCTCAATGGAGACAAGTACAGGAAGAACCAGAACCAGAAGTAGGCGCTGGTAGAGTAGAGTATTATATTGGTAATTTTAACTGGCCTACTATTACAACTCGTAATTCAGATGGGGATGTTAGTTCCACACATGCAGTTATAGGTCAAAGAGTCATTGTTAGTGCTGGAGCATCGGTTGGAACTTCAATAGGATATACAGGCACTCCTCCATCTGGATCAATTCCAGGCGATTGTGGAGATTATGACACTGCAATCACTACTGCTGAAGCAGAAATGAATGAAATTATTGCAAGGAATGTACCAGTTATAAACGACTATATAAATGGTGTAGACGCATTGAGGCAATTAAGAAATGATGATGAGACAGTCGCATGGGGACTTTTGCAATCTCTTGGATATAATACAAATAAGGCTTCAAGACAACTAGGTCAAGCAGAAGGTATAGAAGATTTTGATTGGGACAACGCACTTCGTTGACATTTACCTAAAATTATATTAGAATGTTATTATGATACATTACCCTTATTGGTCAGTATATGATGGACTAGGACAGAAATACTGCGATTGTAGTCACGAAAAATATGCAATCAGAACTCTAGAATTGCATAAGGGTGAAGATTTTTCTTATAGAAGAATAGATGCACCCAAACCATTGCCACCTGAGATCATTGATGTAGATGCACAAACAGATAGTGAGTTGCCTGGCCAACGTGGGATCAACCCAGCTGTGGAGAGATTACATGATGACATAAGACAACAGTTAGAAGAGAGTAAACTTGCTGAATTGGACACAGATGGCGAGTATCAGGACTGGCTTTACTAACTATGAAGAAAGAACTATTTGGTATTCCTATCTTTGAAGATGAGGTTGATCTAGAAAAAATAGTGTTACCTGATGCAGAACTAGAAAACACATGGGATTCAGGCACACCCACAACCTTTGGAACACAAAAAGTGGATGATGTTCCACAAGAAACGTGGAAATATTTGTCTGAAGTAGTGGAACGGAATCTATATTATGGCGAATGTATGGGTGCAAATCCCAGATTTGGTCATATATGGAAGAATGTTTATGGTAAACATGACTATCAAGATGTTCACATACACCCCAACTGCCAGTGGAGTTTTGTAATTTATGTTGATACATATTCTAAGACTTCATTCTTAAATCCTTCCATGAAGGATATTCAAAATCAAATAGGGAATCAAGTAGTACAGTTCCCACTAGATTATAAACCAAATCTAGGGCCAGGAAGTATAATTATATTTCCATCTTTCCTCATGCACATGGTAAACAATGGAGTTGGAGGAACTACAATCTCAGGAAACATTTACATGGACTATCAGTAATGGCAAAAGAAAACAGAATGTCAAGAGAGGAATACTTGGAAGAGTGTAAAAAAGTAGAAGATACTGCTTATGCTCAGAAGGGTAATCCTACAACCTTTGGAAATCAATTACTGCTCCAAAACATAGATGCTTTTGGGGTGGAGATTGCAAACTTGAGTACCAAAGTCAGAGCCCTTGAGAGATCTGCTAGCGATGCAGAACTCAGAATCATTGGACTCGAACATGAAATCGAACTACTAACACAGGAGATTGAAAATGGTAAAACGCACACACACGATTGAGAAAAAAAATCCCCAACATAATCAAGTGTGGGAGTGGGAGGAGACTCCAGAACTTGCAGCATACATTGCTAAACAAACTGGAAAGGAAGTATTACAAGACAAACCGATTGTCAAGTCCTGATGGACGACTTTAAAAAAGCCATGTAGGTGGTGTGACCGACATTCTGGACAGGGGTTCGACTCCCCTCACCTCCATAAGCTAGGGGGTGCAATGGTTTCGACAGGGTACAAGGAGCATGACTGAAAACCTGCTCGGAGAGCAAACCACAGATGCAAAATCATCTGACACTGCTGCGAACAACATCGTAGCGTTCTCTCGTATTCTTACGAGAGAATTTGCCCGCACTGACGAACTCGTCACTGCCTAAGGGGCAATCGGGGATTGGTTACTCCTTGTTACCCAAGTGACCATAGGGGGCTCTGCCCCCTTTCATATATAAATTAAAACTTTATGCGTTTACAATTTTGGTATTCTAAGGGTGTAAAGCAGTGGCATTGGACACTTCACACCAGACATTACGCTCCAAAAGGACAAGACTACTATCATACCTCTGGATCAGGAACTGATGTAAGAGAGGTAATGGATAAAGTTGCTTCAGAAGTTGAACATTTAGTGGAAGAAAGAAATAAAGATGTTTGAGGTTAATCCAGAACTAGAAATAACTGCCATCACGGATATTGGCCCAGAAGACAGAAGTGCTATAGTAATAGATAACTTCTATGCAAATCCAGATGAAGTAAGAAATCTTGCGTTGAAGTTGCCAAAAAGAAAAGATATACCATTTAATAATCATCCAAATGGCATACAGAGAGCTGCATATGAGACAGGGGAAGTAAGAAAGAATCTAGAACACATACTCAAACAGATATGCCATGATGATGAACATTGGGGTAGACCATGCCACAAACCAACTCTCCATGACAATATGGAGTATATGTGGTTTCTTGTTGAGTTTTTGAATGAACAGACAATGATAGATGTGCCAGATAGACTTTTACCTTTTCAACTTTGGTACGAACATAATCCATCTCCCTTTCAATTTAAGATAGAAATATATTTAAACAAAGATGAAGAGTGTCATGGTGGTACAAACATATGGAATTTTGCTGGAAAGACAAGTGTTGTGGAAGATATGAAGTTGATGTATGCTTCCAAAAAACATTTTGATATTATAAAAGATGTATATGAATCTTCATGGACTTGGCATAGAGAGTTTACTTTCGGCATGAAATATAACAGAGCTATAATTATCCCTGCTGATCTACTACAAGCCCCAATTATGAATACAGGCAAATATGTTGACTTTGATCGTATGACTCAGGCCATCTTTATATAATGTTTGAACTAAGTGATAATATTGAAGTTACTGTTATAACTGACATTGGAATTGATCGTAGATCCGCTGTCATAATTGATAATATATACAAAAGTCCAGAAGAAGTAAGGGAATTTGTATCAAGTAGAAACAAATATGGTGCAAAAGGCGGTATGCCTGGAGATAGAGTAATAGAAGAAACTTGTGAAGTCAAAGAGAACTTGAAACCATTATTTGATGATCTATGTTTTGATCAGGACGTTTGGGGAAAGCCAACTGATAGATCATCATATGAAGAACAGTGGGACAAGGCTATTTTCATGTGTAACATCATCAATGATGAGACTATAAAAAATAATCTTGTGGGACTTATACCACATCAAGACAACTACAGATTACAACCTATGTCTGGACAGTTTGGTGTGGTAATATATTTGAATACGCCAGAAGAATGTAAAGGTGGAACTTCTATATGGAGTATGGAAGGTCAAATGAGTATAGATAACAGTTTATACCCATATTTGTATCATATTAGAAATGAGTCTTATGATACTATTCAATCAATAATGGATCTTAAATTTAGAAAAGAGTGCCTGCTTGAAATGAAATACAATCGTGCGGTCATGTATCCCACTGATATTTTACATTCTGCTGAACTTAAATTAGGATGGTTTAGTGATTATTCTAGGATTGCACAGGTTCTCTTTCTTTAAGTGTCTAAATAGGTTAGAAGAAATTTATAGTAAGAAGGTAAAATGCCTCTATCAAGATTAGAAAACTTTCTGAAGAACGCTGAGGGAAATATACTCTATGTAAACCCTAGTGACTTTGATGCTACTGATAGCATAGAAAACAGAGGTAATTCTCAGACAAGACCCTTCAAAACTATCCAAAGGGCGTTAATCGAAGCTGCAAGATTTTCATATCAGCCTGGTAAAAATAATGATAAGATTGACAGAACCACTATTCTAGCATATCCTGGCGTACACTATATTGACAACAGGCCAGGACTTACAGTAACAAGTAATAGTGGTAACGCAGAATTTAAACAAAGAAAAAACTCTGGATACGAAACTACAACTCTAACTCAGTTTACAACTGAGACAAACTTTGATGTATTAGACCCTAATAATGAACTATACAAGTATAATAGTACCGAAGGTGGTGCTATCATGCCTCGTGGTACATCTATTATTGGTTTAGACCTTCGTAAAACTAAACTAAGACCACTCTTTGTTCCCGATCCAGCTGACGACAACATGGAGTATGCTGGATTATTAAGAGTTACTGGTACTTGTTACTTCACTGCTTTCACCATATTTGATGCAGACATCACCAAGACTGCATACTATGACTACGATAGTAACACAAGAACTCCTTCATATTCTCACCATAAGTTAGCGACATTCACCTATGCTGATGGTATAAACAATGTCTTGATTGATGGCACAGATAGTGGATTGACAGACCTTGATATGTTCTACTTTAAGGTTGCAAAGGCATATGGCGACGCATCAGGTAGACCAGTAGGTGACTATCCAACATTTGATGACTTTGAACCTAATGTAGATGAATTTAGAATTGTTGGAGATTTACAAGCCGACCCAGTGGGTGTTACATCTATTAAGGCTGGTGATGGTAATACTCCAACTGCAACTATAACAGTTAATACAAGTAAGGCACATGGATTATTCAAAGATACTCCTGTCTTAATTGCTGGTATTACAACCGCAATCAACTCTTATAATGGTTCATTCCTTGTAGATGAGATATTGAGTCCTACTCAGTTCACATTCCAGACATCAAATGTGCCAGGCAATGCACTTCCAACCCCACAGGAAATACAGAACTCTAGTGTTATTGTAGAGTCAGACACAGTTGGTTCTGCTTCTCCATATATCTTCAACGTATCACTCCGTTCAGTGTTTGGTATGAATGGATTGGATTGTGATGGAGATAAGGCAACTGGTTTCAAATCAATGGTTTGTGCTCAGTACACTGGTATTTCAATTCAGAAAGACGATAATTCATTCATTCTTTATAACCCAACTACTGCAATCTTTAATGATACCACAACAGTAGCGGAGTCAGAGAAACCATTACACTCTAACTCAAGGGCGATATACAAACCGAATTATGAAACCTCACACATGAGGACTAGAAATAATTCTGTTATTCAGTTGGTGTCTGTTTTCGCTATTGCATATGCTAGACACTTCCATGCAGAACGAGGCGGTGACGCATCAATCACCAACTCTAACTCTAACTTTGGACAGACTGCTCTTGAGGCGAGAGGTTTCCGTCCAGAGTCATTTGATAGAGATGATACTGGTTATATTACACATATCATACCACCAAGAGAGATTGTAAGAGAAGATTCCACTGTATCATGGTTGACTATTGATACTAGAAAGACGATTGGTGTTGGTGTCACTGATAGATTATATCTCTTTGGATATGATAATGATGAAGTAATACCGCCACATGAGATTGACTCATTTAAGATTGGTGCAAGAAAAGATGATAGATTATTCCTAAGTTTAGTTAATACATTATCAGGACAGGCTGTACAAGAAACTTACGAGTCTCCTATACTCATGCAAGTTTCCAGTGGTATTGGAACTTCATCAGTAAAAGAGTACGAAGTCATCAGAAATGCTGGTGTAAACGCCATCATTTCTAACGTAATACAATTTAAGACTAATCATCAGTTAGTGAATGGAGAGAAGGTAAGAGTATTCAGTAATACTGGTGAAACTCCTGCTGGAATTATTAATGATAAGGTTTACTTTGCTATTGCTGGTGGTACACTTGCTGCAGATAGAATACAGTTGGCATCTACATTCAACGATGCTGCTGTTCGTAGACCGATTACTGGTATATCAAATGGTGGTGGTAAATTAACTGTTAGATCAACAGTATCAGACAAGAATCCTGGCGATCCTGGCCACCCAATGCAGTATGACGAAACTACCTATACTATCAATAGTGTGCCTAACACAGTTGGTGGTTGGTATGTTCTAGGACACCCAAGTACAACATTCAATGGTATATTCCCCGCCCTTAATACTATTGGTGTGGGTGTTATTGGAGAGGAAACAGGAACTACATTTATTAAACGTAGAGTTGACAACAGATCACTACTTGATAGAGTTTACAGAGCAAGATATGTTATACCAAAAGAACATACCAATGCTCGTGCTCCGAAGCCTGGTTTCATTCTACAAGAATCTAAGACAGTTGGTGTAGGTAGTGCATCATTCTTGAGTGCAGACTTGAGTAACCCAACTCAACTTAAGAACGTCAAGATTATTAAGACCGCTTCATATAGTTCTAACACTATCACTTTCTCTACAGAAGAACCACACAGATTACAAAGAGGTGACACTGTAACAGTTAGAAATATCAATAGTGTCAATAACAGTATAGGTAATCCAAAGTTAGGATATAATGGTGTTCACCCTGTAGCTGAAGTTCCTTCAACCAAAAAGTTTACTGTAACTGGTATTAGTACAGATCCAGGCTTATTCCTAAACCAAGTAAACCAAAGAACCACACAACAACAAGTAGAGTCACTTCCAACAGTTCAAAGATCAAAGGCTGTAGATAGTTTTGCGGTTTATAGAGTACAAGAGAACAAACCTCATGTGCCTGGCACATCTGGACAAGATGGTGTTTACAATGTTATCTTGGTATGTTCATCTATCCCACTGGACAAAGATTTGGGATTTGGTGTATCTACTAAATCATTCTCTCAGGACGTAAGAAACCTATATCCACAACAGGATAGAGATAACTATGACTCAGATCCAGAACCCTCTGTTACTCATGCCAGTGCATCAATTATTGGTGATGTTATAACAAGTGATAAGAAGAGATCAATCACCAAAGAGTCTCTTGGTTACTTCATGCAGGGACAAGCGGTAGGTTTTGCTGCTACAGGTGCAGTAATTACTGGTACAGGTAGTACCACTCTTACTTTGTTTACTGACGTTGAACATAACTTTAATTCAGTTAAGTCAATATCACTTACAAATCCTGGCTCTGGATATAATAATGGATCAGGAATTGCAACAGTAATATATGCTGCAGATTTAGAAAACTCAGCCTTGATAGGTGCAAACGCATCAGCCAAGGTCACAGTATCCTCTGCTGGTACAATTACTGGTGTCGATCTAATTGATGGTGGTTGCGGATATGGTATAGGAAATACCATGACAGTATCATCATTCCCAGCTGGTGCCCCTACTGCCTCTGGTGTTGTTGAAGTTACATCTATCTTTAATAACATAGGCGATGGATTGAATCTTACTGGATTTGAAGATCCAAAACTTAACGGCACATTTAAGGTTGTAGATATTCCTACGTCTAAGTCAGTTTCAGTTGAGATAGGAACTGCTAGAAATCTTGAACCATACTTTAAAGATAGAGATGATAGAAGAGTTCCAACATATCATTTATCAAACATTGGTGCTGGTGTAACTTATATTGACGTTACTGGGGAAACTGGACTTACAACTATTAGAGTTGATTCCAACCACTCACTCGTGCCTGGAAACGCATTTGTAATTCAAGGAACTAAGAACGCACTATTTGATGATAGAAAACTTGTAGTTGATAGTGTAGAAGATGATATTCCACTCAGAAGTATCATATGTAATGTTGGTATCATCACATCTGGCATAACAACTGACTATATCACTCAAGACACTAGACTATTTGGTACTGGTATATCTGCCAACGGCAAATCATTAAGTGCTGGTGAGAATAATTTGGCTGGTAGAGGTTCATACTTCTACACTGGTATATCCACAACTCTTAGTGCTCCGTTAACATCTACGGATACTACAATTACTCTCTCATCTACAGAAGGTTTTAGGAGAGGAGATTACTGTATTATAAATGGAGAGATAGTTAGATTTACTAACGATAATATTAACAACATACTTCGTGGACAGTTTGGTACACTGGCATCTCCAGCAATAACAGGCACTACAATTAAGAAGGTTAAAGTTCTTGCTATGGAACTTCGTAGACCTTCGATTCTTCGTGCCTCTGGTCATACGTTTGAATATCTTGGTTATGGATCAGGAAACTACTCCACATCATTACCACAGAAACAAGACAGAGTTCTATCTGATACTGAATCACTAGCTGCACAGAAGAAAGAACTAGATGGTGGTACAGTTGTTTATACTGGTATGAATGACTCTGGAGACTTCTTCACAGGATATAAGAAGTTATCATCTATTACAGGTGAAGAAGAAGTTCTTGAAGCTCCAGTGTTCACCTATGTTGGTGACGACGCTGAGGCGGAAACAATCAAGAGAGCATCAGGTGTATTTGATGAAGTATTGATTAGGGAGTCACTTACAGTTGAGGGTGGAGACAATAATAATAGAACTACCCAGTTTTATGGCCCTGTCAACATGACAGAAAAACTTACCAACACATCTGATGATGGTATCGAAACTGTAAACTTAAACATCAGAGGTGATGCCCCACAAGGTAAGTTAATCACTGTTGGTATCTCAACTCCAGTAAATGCTGCTAGATCTGGTGATTTGTCATTCTCTGGTGTTCCCCTTGCTGGTGGTTATGTAGGACATATCTTTGCAGAGGGAGAATGGAGAAGATTTGGTGCAGTATCACAGGAGAGAGACAGAGCATTTTATAAGTTTGATCAGATTGGTATTGGTCAATCTGGTGTGGGTATATTTAACTTCAAGGATTCACTTGAGGTCAATGGTGTTGCTAAGATCAAAGACTTGTTTGTGTCTGGTATGGTTACATTTGCTGCCAACCAGTCATTTGCTGGTGTGTCATATGACACTCTAGTAATTAAGAAGAACGCTAATTTCTGGGGATATAATACCACAGGTGGTATATCTTATGAGGGAATCCCTTGGGAAGATCATGGTTACTATACTCAGGTACATGAGGCTGGTACTTCCAGACTTTATAATATGGAAGTTGTTGGTACATATACTACCTTCAAACCCTCATCTGCCATACACTTTGAGGGGCCATGGAAGTCAACATTTGCTGGTGTAAGTACATTTGCTGGTACACTTAAGGTTGGAAACCTTGAGAGTACAGGTGGTACATTCAATGGTACATTTGTCAATGCTGATAATGCCTCGATAGGTGTTATTGAAGCAGTTACACAATTATATGCAAGTGCTGGTATAGTTACAGACCTTATAGTTACTGATGCAGCAATTTCTAAGAACTACTCTGATATTGGTATTACAACTCTATCTCATGTTGGCACACAATACGTCAATGAGAACAGAGTATTCACTGGAATTGTAACAAACTTAACTGTAAGTAATAGTGCGACTATTGCCAATGAGACAGTTACAAATGCAACTATCACTAACTTAACAGTTCCCGCTGCTAATGGTGGTAATGCTGATATTGAACTTGCAAATATTGCCGATCTAACTTGTACAGACATCACATTTACTGATGACTTGATCGGGCCAGACGCATATTTCTCTAATGATGTTGATTCTGATGGATTAACTACAAGATATATTGGTAGTAAGTACCCTGCAACTCCAGGCAGTGAGGCACAACAGTTGACTATATTTGCCAACGCTGGTATCTACACTTGTATTGTTGGTTTTGCTGCAACCATAGAGAGAATCAATATGGTGCCTGGTGGTGATGGACTTTGTGCTCCAAAAGTCACCGCTGACGTTGGTATTATTACGGCATTGAACGCTGGTGCTACTGGTAGTATGAGTATTGATGCTGGTTCTGCTGGACAAATTAAGTCATTCCAGTTTGAATCAATCGCAACTAACGTACCTCCAATCAAGACTTCATCACAAGTCAAGTGTGTAAACTTGAACGCTGATTTCCTTGATGGACTAACAACTTACGATAGTAATTGGGTACAGGCGAATGGTGCTTCTATCATGTCTAGAGATAGTAATGGTAGTACAAAAGTCAAAGACATCACTGCAACTGGTATATTCCAAGGCGGATCAGGTGCTTTCCCTAACGGAATTACAGGTAATAATGCAACTATTGGTGGTAATAATGAAATCGCCAACTTAACTGTTACTGGAACATTTGTTGCTGATACTGGAACAGAATTTAATGGTAACTCACTTACTGCCACAACTTCAACTCATGTAGTCGGTGGTGCAAATAGAATACCATACAACAGTTCTGCTAATATAACCACAACAGATGATGATTTACAGTTCAATGGAACTAAGTTGACTGTCAAAGACCTTGATGTCACAGGCACATTTAATGCAAATATTGCCGCTCTAGTTCCCACACTAGCGACTAACGTTGCTGGTGCTGCTGGTAGAATCATATACAACAGTGCTACAAATACAACTGCAACATCAAATAACTTACAATTTGATGGTACTAATCTAACAGTCGGTGGAGACATTACTGCCTTCGCATCTGACATGAGATTAAAGACAAATATTGAACAGATTGAAGGTGCTGTTGCTAAGGTATGCAAACTTAGTGGATTTACATACGAGTTTAATGAGGTGGGTAGAGAACTTAGATTACCAAAAGGCAGGCACCTTGGCGTATCTGCACAAGAGGTACAAGAGGTATTCCCAGACGCAGTTGCTAAACGAGCAAATGATAACTTCTTAACTGTCAAGTATGAGAAGTTAGTACCTGTATTGATAGAGGCCATCAAGGAACTCAAGGCAGAGATTGACGATCTAAAGGCTCAATAAATATTTAAAAAGTTCGTTATGAATTTGAATGTAATTGATGAGGAGACTCTACAAGTCTCTGATGATGTTCATTATGAAGTCACAAAGTTGGACACACATCATGTGATTGTGGTTGATAATGTATTAAAAAATCCACAACTATTTCTAAAAAATGTTGTGGAGAAATTGCCTTTGAGAATAAATGACAGCCACCCAGACATAGTATTTCCTGGCCCTGTAGGTAAGTTTCCAATTCAGTTAAGAGAACTGGATTATCTTATAGGGTATCTGCTAAAAAAATGCACTGATTTTGAAAATATAGATCCTAAAAAGATAGAGTCTTTTTATCAACTAAATGCGTTGTATAGTGATGTAGAGGTAAAGAAGGCATCAATACAACCTCATGTTGATCTGGCGGTGTATGCCACAGTATTATATCTTAATCCAGAAGAAGATCTACAGGGTGGAACTTCATTCTTTTCTCATAGTGCCTGTGGATTAACTAATACAGAACATATTAATCAATCGTTTAAGAGAACAGAAGAGTATTGGAATCTAAAAGAGTGGACATACGATTTCAAGAAAAAATCAACTGAACTCATTGATTGTGATTCTATGTTAATGGAAGATGTATTTGAGGAAGTACATTTTGTTCCTATGAAATTCAATAGACTGATTATTTTTCCCTCATACATATGGCATAGTGCCATTATAAAGAAAGGCTGGTATAAAGATAGACCAAGAGTTTCTTTATCTGGTTTCGTGCCACCCACATCACTTGGAGTAGAATGACTGAATGGAATTACTGGACTATATCCTTCATTTTGGGAATGTTCTTTCTACAGTCGATCATAGAAGATTGCTCGAAATATGTAGAGGAATAGAGTTTCCAGACTACAAGGCTGGATACGATAATGATGAATCACACTATTACGATATGAATGGTTATCGTAGTCAGATATTATTGTCTAGTCCGAATGAAGAGATAGAGTGTGACTCTTTACTATTAAAAGATCATTCTGTGGTAACTGGCGAACTCTATGATTTGGTTCACAAGGCCATGATGAGAGTTATGCCAAAAATATATAAAGGTTATGCAGAGATAAATCCACCGAACCCGCCTGTCTTTACTAAATACTCAGGATATTGGTTATGTAAATATCCCGACACTGGTTACTTGTCTATGCACACAGACTCGGACGCTGATGCAGGCTCTGTAACTGTCTCATTTAATATAAATGAAGATTATGAAGGTGGTGAAGTTGTTTTTTGGGATAAACATACGATAGATAAACATGAGAATAGTATTCATGTTTTTCCTAGTAATTTTTTATATCCACATGAGATAAAACCTGTGACTAAAGGCACAAGGTATTCTGTTATTGTCTGGTTTTCGTATCAAAAAGGAGAGCAATGGTTGATTTAGAAAATCTAATAAAATTTTCAAACTCTGGGCAATTTCCTAATTTGCTCACAATTTCTGATGTAGATAATATAAAAGAGATAACTGATACACATAACCTATTGCCTTCAAGAATGGGCATACTGAAAACAGACACAGAACCTACTAAGTATGGTTTTGAATTTAAAATTCCTAGTGGTGTAGAACAATATCAACTACCAGATGGCGAAGTTATCAATAACAAAATTTTTAAATACTTACTACATGAGAAGGCAGTATTCTATGAGGGTGGGAAACCTGATGTTCCAGTAGAAGAATACTTACAATATGAACCAGTGCCATTGTTTGCTCCAACTATTGAGTCATTATGTCAACTCGCTACAAATATAACAGGCAATAATGACACTTCCAAGTTAAGTGAGTTATTATATCTTTTAGTGGAAACTGGCTCTGATGAATATGATTATGAATTGAATACAACTATAGTCAGCAAGCCCAATAAATCTATAAGAATTGGTCTAAAAAAGGTATGTAACGCAACTGTATCTGCTGAAGTCTTTAAATATTTGGGAACTAGATCAAACACAAAACTATATCAGAGCCTCCAATCTGCCTCTGATTTAACGTCAGACATATTGTTAGATGAAAATAACAACGCTGAGATATTTGTAAAGTTTGATTCAACAGGACTTGTAAAAGAATTGGGTTACTCTCTTGCTCCTCGATATGAAAAGAGTAATAATCAATACTCAGAAGGCGAATCTCTAAACAAAGAAGCATTGCACACAGAAACAATATCTAGAGTTAAGAGTGGATCATGGATTCCTAGTGCATGGTCAGAGGAAATATTTACATGGGAGAGTCATTATCCTGATGCAGTTTACGCCTATAATATACTCACAGCAAATGCTGATGGATTTAAAGTAGAAATATTGTACGGATATTAGGATACACTTTTTGACAATAATACTTATTGTGGTATAATATATACATAAGATCATTTAAAATTATGAGTCATAAGGAAGAATTGACAGAAAGGGCATCAGCACTACAATCTGAGTTGGCAGAGATACAAAAACAATTTGAACTTAAGAAAGAGGAGTTTTTGAAGATCGCTGGTGCCTTGGAAATGTTACAGGTATTAGAAAATGAAAAAGGAAGTCAAGAAACTTGACGAAATAGTTATTAAGAAGTTAAATCCTAAGATGTGGAAACTTCTTTATAAAGATAATGTTAAGAAAACTTACTAAGGCTTGACAACTATAAAATGTTGTCATACCATACAAATATACAAACGAAGAAATAGAACTGATGCGATAAGCAGGAGGTTATGTTTCTGACTATTACAAAGGAGAACAAAAATGTCTAAAGGTTTTTTACCTTGCAAAAGATTCCTTAACGGAAGAACAGAATTTAGAAGTCTAGCACAACTATTAGTTATACTAAAGAAAACAGCCAGAGATAGAACAGTTCAAAGAGAAGCTGTTTGGTTGCATATTAAGGACAAGTGTAGTAAATATATTAGTAATGTAACAGTTGGTTATGGTAAAGCAGCTCTATTACATTTGATAGAATTAAAACCAACTATTGTATATCTTAAAAGTATTGCTAAAAGTTCTGAAGATTACAGATACATAGCTCATCTTGAAAAATTTGTTAAAGAAGGTTATGAATATCTACACGTTGATGGTGGTAACAGATCAGATACTATACTCGCTTGGTATGGACAGTTAGAATCATCTATCTTGGAATCTTTAGCTCCCGATAGAAGAAACGAAAATTCTCCATTAAAATTACAAAAGGCAATCTACCCTCTTGGTAAATTTGAAGCAGGGATATATGTAAAAGAAGGATACATAACTCTAGACAGGCCTTGGTCTAGACAGGAACTAATTGATCAAGGTGGCGAACATAAAAAGTTAGCAGATCAAATTGATAACATGACATTATCAATAGAGGTTTATACAGAGTTGACAGAGGAAGATCGTAGAGACTTATTCTATAACTTAAATGATAATGAAGAAGTTACAGCAGAAGAGAAACGTAATTGCGAGACTTCAACTATCTGTAACGAAATCAGAAATTTTAATGATAAACACAAAGCATACTTTAGAGACAATGGCTGGGTAACTAAGGACAATACTTTGAGATATAAATTCTGTGCTTGGATAGGTTATCTTAATAATTTTCATGCCAATGGAGACTTTAGTGAAGGTATGAAATCATGGGTGCCTGCTACTCTTGACGCTGACTACAAACATAACTCTCCAGCAGAACAAAATCTCCCAAAATTCTTTGATTATTTTGAGAAACAATTTCTCCCATTGGCGAAGATTATAACAGAGAGTGAATCTCACAGAGTTGACCCTGTTACTAACAAACGTACAAAAATTCCTCAAAAAGAATTATTTAAGAATCTTGGCCAACACAGAAATCAACTTATTGATTTACATATGATTTTGACTAGATTAGATAAGACAGGACAGGAGTTACAAAAAGATAAAAAGCGTAGTTATAAAACTTCATTGAAAAAACTTTATAAACTTTATCAGGATTGGTTTGCGGTCAAAAATGATGGTAATAGAGATTACCAAACAAATGGCGATCAGATGGGTACATGGTCAGACCTCTATTCTGCTAATACATTTCCTAAAGTTAAACCTCGTTTAGATGGTATCATTACAGAGTTCATGCCTATTTTAGAAGATAGTGGTATAGTGGTAACTGTAGAAACCAAGGCAACATTTGATGAGAATTGGAGAATGCCTTTATTGTCAGATCAGAAAAATTTATGTGGTCTTAGTGGAAAATACATTTCGCCTCAAGACGCCGCAAATGCAAGTGTGACAGAATTAGATCACATAATTCCAAGAAACAAAGGTGGTTTAACTGTCTATGAAAATTGTCAACTTGTTTATAAAAGTGCAAACAGAAAGAAGAGTGATAAACTAGAAGAATAATATTTGGCATCAGTTTACTGTATAAGTCCAAACATGAAGTAAATTATCTGACGCCAAGGCATAAAGATACTTTACTGACGTACACATTACATTGATAAACTATGGATTATCCCATACCAATAAATCTTGAGCAAAGGCTCAACACACTTGCTAAAACTAATGCAATTTTCAAAGTTTTAGACAAGAACAATACTCTAACTGAAATGGAGAAATTTCATATCAGTTTCTTACTTAAGGAGTTACGCTCCGATTTAGATGACAATAGAAGTCTACGATAACTTTCTACCAACTGAGGTATTTTTGCCTATCAAAGAGTATATCTTTGGTGGGCAAATGCCATGGTATTATATGCCTAATTCAGTTAGTTCTGATGATGATTGCCCACAATTTTCACATTGTTTATATAATGATCTTACGCCAATCTCTGACGTTTATAATTTAATCAAACCAATATTTGCTACACTTAACCCAATAGGATTATACAGGGTAAAGTTTAATGCAACAGCAAGAACTGAAACTATACAACAGAAACCTTTACATTATGATGTCACTGGACAAGATATAAAAGATGTCGCTAATCATAGTGTATGCGTGTTGTATATGAATGATAATGATGGTTATACATATTTTGAGGACGGACAACAAGTGGATTCTAAAGAAAATAGAGCAGTGATTTTTCCTAGTAATTTTGCTCACGCTGGTACATCATGTACTGATGCTGACTTGAGAGTTGTTCTCAACATAGACTATTGTAAGTGGTAGAATGGATTTATTTCCTGTATTATTAGAAGAATATGATCTCACAGGGGCGCCAGGCGTTGATGAGTTTAGAGATCATATAATGAAGGGTATAGAAGATAATATGCACAGAGGACACTCTCTGGCGGTCAATGGCGTGAGTTCTCATGGTGGTTTCGACCCACTGGGCGCCCCTGCATCACAAAATATACTCAAAGCATTTCAAGAATGTGTCAATCATTATGCAGATAAGATGGGCAACTGGCCATGCGTGATTAGTGGTGGTTGGTATAATATTCTACCCAAAGGTGGATTTACAGAGAGACACAGGCATGAGTCAAGTGTTATTAGTGGTGCATATTATATAAAATTGCCAGATGGAGATTGCGGAAACTTTTATGTTGTATCGCCGTTACAACAATACATGATGTGTATGCACTTTATAAAAGATAGTCCGTATGGTGATTATTTTTATGATGTGCCCATAAAAGAAAATCACCTGTACTTATTTCCTTCGTGGTTAGAACATGGAAGTAGAGTTAATAAAACTGATGGAGATAGGATTACAGTTAGTTTCAATACGTCAGGTGTGGCAAAAGAAATGTTGCCCCCTGATTTTGTAAAACAGATATGGGGTGGTAAGTAGTGGAAGTAGTACACATATTGCCTACAGCAGTATCAATCATACCTTGCCCATTTCACAATAATATTAAAGAAACTATATTATCTGAAATTGAAGATGAAGGCGGTAACATGGCAAAATTTAGTGCCAATGAAGAACTACAACATCTACAACATTATTCAGTATTAGAAAATGATGGCAAATATGGTAGATTTAGAAACTGGTGTGAACAACAGGCAGAGAGATATGCAAAAGAAATATTAGGACATTATATACCAGAAACAGTACAGGTTACAGACAGTTGGTTCAATGTTTCTAATACAGGAGGATTGCAACATCAACATTATCATGCCAACTCTTACATATCTGGCGTGTATTATGTCAATTTTGATGCGGAAAAAGGACACTGCTCAACATCATTTACTAAAGATGAGAGAAGTTTTATGCCAAACTCATCTACCCTACAGTTATTGAAAACAAAATATACAGAATTTAATCAAAATGATGTGGTGTATGCTAAAGAGGGAGAGTTAATATTATTTCCTTCTTACATCACACATGGATATAAAGAGAATCAAGGAGACAACAGAGTGACCATATCTATGAATATTATGCCAACAGTTGTGACTAATGGCGATTATGGTTGGCGAGTCACTAATCTAACGCCAAAAGAGAGATATGATGCCTTTATGATTTCTAAAGAATTTAACGCTTGACAATATATCGTGATTCATGTATTATAATTAATAGGGAAACAGAACAGGCATTTGCATAGTTGAAGTAACGTAAGTCCTAGTTTTTGTTTCTCGCACCCTATATTTTTAAGTTATGGCACTTTGGACAGCAAAAGTTATACTCAATCACAGACTCTTTTCGACAGAGTTTGAGAGTGTATCGCCTTTTGGTTCTGATGCTAAAACAGAGGCAATAGGTAGATTTGGAACTGACAACATACAGTTGTTTCCAAAGTCCAATGCGTTGAGAGGTAGGAAACTGTGACAGTTGTAGTAGTGTCACAACATTGAGTTGCCTTAACTAAAAAATATGGTAATCTATAGATGTGAGAGAGAGGGTTTGTGTTTGTTCCTCTATCTCACATCTTTTTTTTTTACTAACACAATGTCAACATTAATAGAAGCAGAATTAAAAGTCAAGGTGTTAAAGTGGACAGAGAAACTCTGCCGTGCCCTTGAACAAGATTATAAAAACTATGCACTTCGTACCTGTATGGATAATCAGGAGAAAGTTTCATCAGAGTATATGCAAGAGAGAATAAGAGAGATTGAACAAGACAATGGTGGCATGAGATTTTTTATAGAGAAAGGGAGAAAGTATTATAAAGTTTGTATGTTATGGAGAGGCACACAAGATGATGTAAGTGTACATTGCTTTGTTGATAGAAGTAATGGCGATGTGTATAAGGCAGCAGGGTGGAAGAAACCAGCAAAATATGTCAGATTCAGAATGAGTGATGATAATGATAGAGCAAGATTGTATAATATCTGTGAGTGGGCAGGCGGACACCTCTACATGAGGTAATTTTGCCACAGCATCTAAATACTTAAAAACAAAATAAATTATGGTTTACGATTCACTAACGTCAGACACAGAGGCACTAACAAAAGTTAAGTTAGGTCAAGTTGATAGATTAAAGAAACAACTACAAGCGGCAATGAAAACTATTGGCAATCTTGATGAAAGATTGACTACACTAGAGTCTATGGTTCATTCTGCTTTACTCAAACAGCAAGATGATATTAAGGCACTTGTTATAGAGGTAAATTCTATCAAGGGAGATAGAGAAACAGAGAAGGCGGCAAGGAAATTTGACATGGACGCCATGCCTGCTCAACTACCTAACGTGCCTCCAGTTGGGTAGTTGCCAATCCCCACACAATATGTAATACTAGATTTGAACACACAATTTTTTTTATGGAAGATGAAATGATTGATCTCTATGAGATCGCTGAATCCAATGATGATTGGATTCATTCAATAGAGGGAGTCGAGGAAGTATTCGACCCAGAGACACAGAAACTACTAGCACAGTTCTAAAACTGTCACAATGCCCCTTGAATCAAGGGGCATTTTTATTAGAATATGATTATTGACACAAACACTATGGAATTGAGAGATCATCAAAAAGACATTATTCAGTTGATGACAACAAAATCAAAAGGCAAAGTTCTTGTACCTACAGGCGGTGGTAAGACCCTATGTATGATACAAGATGCCAAGTGGCGATTCAGTATGCCTGTGCCACAGACTATAGTTGTTGTTGCTCCTAGAATATTATTGGCAAATCAATTATGTTCAGAGTTTCTTGAGCATATTGATAATGTATCTGTATGCCATGTTCATAGTGGAGATACACACCATTTCAAGACTACTAGACCAAAACAGATTCAAGAGTGGTATCACAATACTGTCAAGAATATATTGATCTTTACAACATATCATTCTCTACACAGAATACAAGAGGCGATTGATGTAGAGGTAGATACAATATACTTTGACGAGGCACACAATTCAGTACAAAAGAATTTCTTGCCTGCTGTTGATTACTTCTCACAGTATGCTAGTCGTAAGTATTTCTTTACTGCTACACCTAAAGAGAACAGAAATGCTTTGCTTGGTATGAACAACACCAAAATATTTGGTAACGTGATTGCTCAAGTGCCTGCTCCAGAGTTGATTGCTAAAGGTTATATCATACCGCCTAAAGTCAAGGCAGTAAAATATCCTATTGGTCACTATGATAGTCAGGAAGAAATTGATAAAGAAATTATCCTTGACGCTCTCAAGAATGAGGAGCACATGGACAAAGTATTGGTAACTGCTAAGTCAACTACCAATATTGCCAGACTTATCAATGGTACAAACTTTCAAGCATTATGTCACTCTATGAAGTACAACGTGCTACACATCACATCAAAGTTTGGTGCTATCATCAATGGTAAGAAAGTATCAAGAGAAACTTTTTTCAACTTAATGAACAAGTGGGGCAATGACCCTGAGAAAAAGTTTGTTATGTTTCATCACTCTATATTATCAGAGGGCATGAATGTCAGCGGACTCACTGCCGCTATATTAATGAGAAATCTTGATCTTATCACAATGGCACAGACTATTGGTAGAGTCATACGCCTTGACAAAAGTGATTCTGCCAAACTACAGACAGGAGAACTAAAACCACAGGGAGAGGGTTTCAAGAAACCATTTGGCAAGATGTTTGTGCCTGTTTACAGTAATGTAGGTATCAGCACAGAGAAACGATTACAGGGAGTTGTTGACACAATTTTCACAAAGGGAGAGGCACAAGTCTCAATCACAAATACAAAACACTAGATAGTAAAAGGAATCAACTATTATGGACAAAGAAAACAAAATGGCGGCAATCCGCAATTTATCTCTAACCAAAATGGAAGAGCATTATGCCATGAGAATTGAGAAATTAATTGATGACATGAAACTAGAAGATGCTGAGTCATTATGTCATGAAATGTCATTTGAAGGCAGTGAGGAAGATGATTGTGACCTATTTCTTGATGACTTAACTGATTGGTTAGATAATCCATTTCCAGGCACAGATTTACGTTTTTATGATAAAGATGACTAAAGAAGAAAGGCAAACTAAAAAAGAATTAATGCAATTAGTTTATCCTAATCACTTGAAATATTTAAAAAAACTCAAGGCAGCATTAAAACGTGACCCTAATGGACTTAAACCTAAGAGAAAAACTAGGAAGAATTATAAAAAGAAATGAATGAAAGTTTGTTGTTATTTGGCATAGGTATCAATAAGTTTAAAGTATCTAATTGGCAAGATAAGAAACCAAAGTTGCTCGAACTGATAGATTTTAATGACACAAAAGTACAGAGTTGCCAATCAGATTATTTTAAGTATCAATCAAGGGCACCATATTTGGAAAGTTTTGTGACAATTTTGGCGGAAGATTTGGATAATTTAGTAAATACATTCACAGAGGAATTACAAGAGCGTTATCATGGAGAATGCCCAGTTCAAAACATAGAGACTTGGGAATTATGGGCACAGAGATATACACTAGGGCAATATCATGGAGCACATAATCATGGTAATATGAAAATATCATGTGTATTATATGTTGACTTTGATGTGAATGAACATAGACCAACAAAGTTTTATGCTCCATTTACAAATCCATATATGGGTGTAATAGAAACAGTATCGCCTCCAGTTGAGGAAGGCAACATTATTGCATTTCCCTCTACTCTATTACATGAGTGCCCGCCATGTGATTCTGATGTGCCTCGAACAGTATTTTCATTTAATATACCATTGAGGTGACAGTTAAAAAAGTGGCACACAGGGGATTGTATTGTTGCCATGATGTACTATTATATAAATGTCAGGGATATGCGGTTCTACTGCCCGAAACTCGAGCGTCAGCATTGCTAGATCAGTAGTTAGTAGGGGTACAGGTGTAAGCGATTCCCAGTAGGTAAATTTGGGCGCCATGAGTGAAACTCAGATCAGTTCGCCCCGCTCCCTGACACTCTCTTGGGTGTATGAGAGTTAATTCTAGATCAACATACTTAATGGTAGTTCAAACAGTTGCGTACTCAACTACCGCCCACAAATCTTACATTTTATGTTATAATGGTTCTATGAAGAACAAACACTTGGA
>VTLG01007562.1_pt1 | contig 46901 bp, 50 predicted proteins | sample 4694571 | NCBI WGS metagenome assembly VTLG01 (sample SAMN12604809, study PRJNA352737) | marine metagenome | biome: ENVO:00000447; feature: ENVO:00000209|ENVO:00000569|ENVO:01000036; material: ENVO:00002151; isolation source: viral sequences binned using virsorter ... | reverse complement strand
ATAGTACAGATGGCAGATGCTGTAATGGCTACATCTGATCTTGACTTTGAAGAAGATAAACAATTCTGGAATGGAAAGCAATTCTTCAAAAGCTGGAAAGCTGTAGATGAAATAGATGCAGAAGTACAAGTTGGAGATAATCTTGGAATAGGTGCAGGTATATGGAACTCTTATGATGGCAGCACATCTGCAAGATTTGTCTTATTTGCATATAGATTGGCTTGCAAGAATGGTATGCTTTCTAAACATAACTTTGCAGAATATATATTTAAACATGATATCTATAATAAAGACTGGAAACAATGAAGTTGAAAGACTTCAAAAGTTTTAGCTAATGCTGATGAAGATGTTAAGAGTTTTGCTCTTAAATGTAGTAAATTAAGTGAGACGTATATGAGACTTAATTCACTAGGAAATTCAAGAACTAAAGAGCTTAGTAGCTTTGGAGTTACTGATTTCGGTAAAATAGTGGATAGATTTTTAACTAAAGAAGAATATGCACAGCATTCAGCTTGGGATTTACTTAACTCTGGAACTGATATCTTCTGGCATAATAAGAAACAAACTGTTTCTGATTTTAAGAAGAATAGAGATTGGGTAGATGGCTGTCTCGCTATAGCAGCTTAAAGATATGGGGCTGTTATCTCTGAACCTCAATTCCCACACTTACCACCGCTGGAGTTTCAGCCCTATAAAATCTCGGACAATAAAGGGAGAGAAGGTTAACCGGACAGTTGCTTTTCTCCCTTTTTGCTATGATAGACTATAAGCTAGAAACATTATTACTTATGCTTGATGAAGATAAAAAAAGACTTAAACTGAAATCTACTCAAGATATGACTGTAAGATTACCTAAAGAATGGTTAGATGTTTTAAACTGGGCTTTAGATTCAGATATTGTTGTAAGTAGTGCTTTTTGGGATAGCAGTAAGAAATGTCATAAGATAACTCTTGAGAAACTAACTAAAGATGGTAAAAAAAAGAAAGGAAAATGGTACTAATGGAAGATATCCACAGTTATAATTATATAGTCAGAAAGATGAGAGACTTCTTTCAGAAAGAGAGAGGATTTATAGAAGTCCCTACACAAAGCAGGTTGAGTATTCTCGCTGCATGTGAAGATCCTAAGACTATAACTAAATTTAATTTTGATGGAGTAGAATATCCTCTTCCTCAGACTGGACAGATGTGGCTTGAATATGAGCTGTTAAAAAATCCTGATGAACCCGGAGTATTCTGCATAAGTACAAGCTATAGAAATGAACCTAATCCAATTGCTAATAGACATAAAAAAATCTTCCCTATGTTTGAGTTCGAATCTCATGGAACTATGGATGAACTTATGTTGCTTGAAACAGAACTCTTAGATTATTTAAAACTAGGAAAGAAGATTCATTATAGAACTTATGATGGAATATGTAAAATGTATGGAACAAAGACTATAGAAGCTGAACATGAAGAAAAACTTCATAAGCAAATAAGTGATTGTGTTTTCATTAAATACTTTCCACAAAGAAGCAATCCTTTCTGGAATATGAAACAGAATGATACTGATAAGAACTTATATAATAAAGTTGATGTTATACTTCATGGACAAGAGACTATAGGATCTGCTGAAAGAAGCTGTAATGCAAAAGAAATGTATGACAACTTTTTATCTATATCTGATGGAGAGTATTCACAGCTTTTATTTAATAAGTTTAGTGAAGAAAGAGTTATGAGAGAGCTTGAAAACTATCTTAATCTAGATTTCTTCCCTAGATTTGGAGGTGGAATAGGTTTAACTAGGATGGCTAGAGCTTTAAAAATGAGTGCAAATAAAGAAACTGTTCTTACATAATGGAAGAAAATAAAGATAATAAATCTGCTTTTAGCCTAGATATAATGAATGGTGGGGATGGGCTCCCAGATTGGATGCAGTTTACAATTTCATTATTAATCTTTGGATGCTTTATATGGATTATATGGCTATTGTTTCATCCAACACTTAAACTTGAAGATAACTTTAGAGACTTATTAAATATTATAGTAGGTACTTTTCTAGCTTCTTTTGGAAAGGTAATAGACTTTTGGTTTAAACATGATAAAAAGAAGGATTAAGATGAGCATAGAATGGGCAATTAATAGAGGATATAAAGTAATTAGAAGTAAAGGAGGAGGAAAGAAAAAGCAAATATTTCATTGCTTATCCTGTGATCTAGTATGGGAATCAACTAGCAATAGAAAAGAGATAGCCTATTTTACAAGAGAAGATTTATCATACTATGGTTTTGATAAAAAAGTATGTAAAAAATGTAAATAAGAATAGCTAGATGGTGGAATAGGCAGACACACTACCCTGTTTAGGTAGCGAGGATTTTCCTTTTGCTGGTTCGAGCCCAGCTCTAGCTGCTAATATAATAGTTGGTCGTATTAAAGGGTTGTTGTAAATTTACGACCAAGCGTAAGAAGTTAAAGCCACAGGAAAGGGAAAACAGCTATCACTTCTTTAAAGTCAAGAAATAAAAAGTCTGATCAATTAGGTATGCATTATTCTACAGCCCAACATAGGCTTAGAAAGATGATAATGTTTATGCTTATTAAAAGATTGAAATTAGACTTATGCTATAGATGCAGTAAGCCTATAGTTACTTTTCAAGACTTATCAATAGATCATAAAAAAGATTGGCTCGATAAAGATATTAGAAGGTTCTGGGATCTTGGTAATATAGCTTTCTCTCATTTAAGTTGTAATTCAGCTGCATCAAGATATGCAGGCAAAAGATATGAGCATAAAATAGGAGATAGATGTGATGAAGAGGGTCACTATCCAAGTAGAACATGGTATGATAGAGGCTGTAGATGTGTTGATTGTAAAGAAGTTAAAAAGCTAAGTAGAAAGAAACATAATGCATAGTAAATGTTTTGGCTGTGGTACTGAAGTAGCAGTAATAAACTGTCACTATATGTGTAGTAATTGCGGATTTGCTGCTAACTGAGATGAAGGATCAGATCCAAGTTCTGGATATGATGAAAACGATGAAACACTATTAATTAATATAATAGATAAGGAAAATGATGGAAAAGAAAGCAAATAAGTTCTCTTATAATAATGTAGGTAGAGCTAACGTGTTTAGAAATAAGTTTAAAAAATCAGATAGAGAGCCCGATTTAAAAGGCGATGGAGAAATTATGGGTAATAAGATTGGAGTAGCTGCATGGTTTAAAGAAGATAAGAATGGGAATAGATATCTTTCTCTATCTTTTGATGATTCAGTAAAGCCTCAAGCACCTCCAAAGAATAATGGACAAACTGATTTAGATACTTGGTTTGGAGGAAGCGGAAATAAGAAAAATGGAAATAAGAAACCGCCTTGGGATCGATAAGACATGCAAAAACTAAAGGTAGAAAGCTTCAGAACTTTGTTAGGGATGAACTCAGGCAGGCTTTTCCTGAGCTTGAGGAAGACGATATAAAAAGCCAAACAATGGGCATGACAGGGGAAGATATAGTTCTTTCCCCTGCTGCTCGTAAGTTAATACCTTATAGTTTTGAATGTAAAAACGTAGAAAGACTGCAGTTTTGGTCAGCAGTAGAACAAGCTGAATCTAATTGTAAAGAAGGAATTACACCTGCAGTAATTGTTAAAAAAAATAGAAAGAATCCATATGTAGCAATTCCATTAAATTGTTTTATGGAAATAATAGGAGAATATAATAGTGGCATTAAGTAAAGCTCAAGTAGATCAAATAGAATCTATAGATGTAAATACTTTTTCTGAGGAATACAAGGAAGAATTAAGAGATATTTTTGAAGTAATAAGTTATTTTCTATCACAACTAGAGGTAGAATCTAATACTATGTTATATACATCGAGAAATAGAGGGGAAGCTTAGTCTTGTCTCTCTTGCAACAATCTAAAAACATCATCTAGATTATTATTAGTTTGTTTTGGAGATCCATAAGCCCAGAAATCAGTTTGTTTCTTTTGCCTTTCTTCTTTCACATCCTTTGGAGTAAGGTAATCTTTGATAGGGTCAGGCATCATTCTTAAAGCAGCAGAATTTGCAAACTGTTTCTTTAGTTTTGATGCCTCTGGATCTTTATATAGTGCAAGTTCTTGTCCCATAGCTGTAGGTATAGTCATTCCATTAATCATTCTAGGTATAGTATTATAAAAAGATCTATGTACTTGAGGATTTAAAGTTCTTATAAGCTCTTTCATTTTTCCATCTTTTGCATTTTCTGGTAATGATTGATGAGCTCCTACATAAGATAAAAAAGAATCTTCATCCATATTTACAAAACCAGCTACATTTCCTATATTAATTAAATCTCCAAGAAAAGGACCACCAAATGTTCCAAGCAATGGACCCTTGCCAAAGAATGTTCTTTTTCTCTCTTCTTCATCTCCAGATAACCAAGCATGTAATTGCTTTATTCTTTCATAAGTATCATTTTGAATTAAATTAGATGTAGTAGTATTAGTTAATGGATCTATTATAGAATTAATAATTAAATAAGTCATACCAAGTCTAATAGCTCTTCTTGTTTCAGGACTATTCCATCTTCCCTCCATAACTGAATTTTTAGCACCCTTTGCTATCTTGGCTTGATAGTTAATAAAGTTTAATCCATAAGTGCTAAATTGTCCCAATACAGAAGTGATAGGACCTCTTACAGCTTTAGCTTTAGCATATCTACTGTAATCATAATGCAATTCATTAGTCATATTAGATGCAAATCTTTGTGCTCTTTTTGCTACTCTTTTTTTAATAATAGAAGCAACTTCTGCTCCTTTAGTATCATCAGTTATTTTTCCAGCTTTTTTTAAAGTATCTTTAACTAGTGCATCATTAGACATTAATCTTTTATATTCTTGTGCAAATGCAATTTTAAAAGTAAGCTGTCTATTCCAGTTTTCAACTCTTTGCATACCAATAACAGGAATATCTGAAAGTTTTTGAGCTGCACTTTCCATTTTTTCATTAAATCTATTCATAAAAGAATCTGTTTCAAAGACAGCTTTACCATTTTTCATTACAACATCGGAAAATAATTTATTATCTCCAGAAAGCTCACCAATATTAACAAAGAAAACACCTTCTTGTTTCATGGCTTCATTTAGTTGATCTTCTAAATTTTCAGCTTTTATATAAGCTAATGAATCTGAGATTCCCTTTCTTCCAAACCATATATAATTTTGTATAGATTGGGTTGCATTTCTAGCAGCACCTCTTACATTTAAGCCTAATTTAGATAAATAACCCCAAGCTGTTGCAGCTCTTGAGAAAGATCTTAAACTACTATTACCATTATTAAGACCTGTTGCAGTAGCATGAGTATCTTTTAAGTAATTTTGCATAAAATTCAAATGATTGTCATAATCATTTCCATACATATTACCTATAGCTTGTAATCCTTCAGCAGTTCTTCTTGTCATTCTAGCCATATAATTAAATTTGATTACATTTTTAGTATATGTATCTATAATATCAATTACATTCTTGGAATGTCTAGTTACACTTTTTTTAGATGCAGCAAATGTATTTCCAGATTGCTTTAAATTAGAGCTTATATCTTTTATCATATTCTCTACATATTCTTTAGCTTCTTCTGGATCAAATTTTCTTTTACCATCAATACTTTTGTTTGCAAATATTCCTTCATTCAGCTTACTTATAGCAGGGAAAATATCTAATACTTGTGTAGGGAAGTAATTTTCTTGATATTCAAAATTATCTAACATTTTCTTTATAGCTCTTTCAGTACCCTCAAATCCCCAATCGTCTTTTTTTGTTAATCTTATTACTGCTGAATAATCGTTTAATCCTGACTTCAAGATGCTCCATAGTCTATCTTTCATTCCCTTCTTGCCTTTAGAGCCATGCCATACACTTGCAGCTTCAACTAATGCAGTTCCATATACATCTTTTTTAACTATTTCAGAAGGATCTGAAAAAAGCTTATATGCATTATCTAATATTTTAAGTTGACTGTCTTTATTGCCGCCAAGATCTGCTAAATTATTATCATAGAATGCATCAGCTTTTTCAAAATCACCTGCACTCAAATAAGATTGATATTCTTTTTCTAATAATCTTAGTCTTCTTGAAGCATTTTTAGCAGTTGTCCCCCATTTAGCAGAAACATCTTTTTCTTTTATAGCAATATCTATATTTCTAACTATATGACCTAAGTTATTACTATACCTTTCAGTATTACCTCTATAGAAGTTTCCAGCCTTAACAAATCCTTCAAATATTCTTTTAGTTATAGGATTCTTTCTCATAATAGCTTCAGGCAAATAAAACCATTCTTGAAACTTATTAGGAGTAGATTGCATCTTTTTTTCTAATTGCCCAATCTTTCTATTTAATTTATTTATAGTCTTTAAATCAGGCTTAACATCATAATCAAAGTCTAATCCAGTTACATTCCTATAATAATCCTTAAATAAAATTGTACTCGATTTACCTTGAGCTTCAGATAATACTTTTATAGGTTTAGAGTTCTGAAAAGTATCTATAGCTTTATATAAATTTTTAATCCTCTTTTTTTGATCTGGAGTACATGCATCAATATTTGGCATTAGCATCCTCCTAAAATACTTGTAGTAACATTATCTTTTAAATCACTTGCTGTTTCCAGCTTTGTTCCAGATTCTTCAAAAGGGACTCTCTGCATAGGTAATTTCTTATAATAAAGAGCTCCCTTATTTGCAGCACTACCTAGAAAGATTCTAGCATTATCTTTTCTAGCTTTATTATATGAAGACCATCCATTTATCATATTAAATGATCCTCCATTAAAATCTTTAGGTACATATGCAGATGGAAGGAAATTCTGATTTGCAGCTTTCTTTAATTTTGATATTGATTCTGGTCCTATAGGATTATGAGCCATAATATATCCTACTGTTTGATTATCATTATATCCAAATACAGAGCCTAGCATAGGATTGATTTCTCCAGCCAGTCCTTCTCCAGCTACAGTTCCAAATACATCTTTTAAAGGCATTGATTCTACAACTGTTGTATTCTCTAAAGACCTCTTCACATCAGATTCAAATCTTTCAAGATTGAAGAATCCATCATCAGTTGTGCCTTCCATTTTCTGTCCATGAAACATCTTGAAGAAATTATTATACTGTGCAGCCATATCTTTAAACATATTGTCAACTTCAAATTCACCTATTCTAGTAGTATGATTTTGAGGATCTGCTAACCACCTTAAACCAAATTTTATATTTGATGCAGATGTGCTTTTAAATCCTTCTACTAGCTTTCCATTAAAATAAGTATACTCTCCAACAGATTTCTTTGGAGCCATGAATCTAAACAATAAAAGCCTTCCTAATCCATTTCCTCTTTCTTCCCATTTATCAAATTTTGCATTAAATAAAGAGGTAATTTCACTATGTATTGCATCTTCATCTAAATATGTTTTAGTTCTTTTGCCTCTTTTTTTATCATCAAAATAGTTTTTCCAATAATCATTCTTAGTTTTAATCAGCTCATTTAAATCTTTTTCAAAATCCTTAAATCCTTCTCCTTTTAAGCTAGATGGATCTACATATATATCGTTAAACTTTCCTAATATTTCATTCCAAATGACAGTATCAAGATATTCATGAGTATTTATGCCTTTAATTCTAACAGGCATTCTTTTAACTTCTTCTCTTATAGCCTTTTTTCCTATAGGGCTTTTTAACCAGCCTGTGACTTTATCAAAGTTTGCAAACCTTTGTCCTTTGAAGTATAAGCTTTTATAAACATCTGATACTATTCTTCTCTGTGCAGCTTTTTTAATATTTTCACCAGTTTTTTTATCAAGCATTAATTCACTTTCAAGCTGCTCTTTCATTTCTACACTTTCTTTCACAATATCATCATGATAATCTGCAAGACTTTTTCTTCTGTCCTTTAGTGCATTATATTTAGCTTCAGAGCTTTTCTTGATTTTAAAGTCAAGATAATTTAAAAAGCTTATTTTTCTTACATCAGACTTAATGTTATTGATCATATCTCCAATAACTTGGCTCTTATTTTCACTTCCTATATATTCATCAAATCCTTTTTCAAATTCATTTAAAGATTTTCCAAACATTCTAGAAGGAGAATCTAAAGCCATAGCATCAGTTTCAAGAATCTCTTTCATAGCTCTATCAAATGGAAGCATTTTATCTACTTTATCCATATTTGCACCAAATGCACCAAATGGTAGCACTTCATTTCCATTAGAATCTTTAAAAAATTGATCTACCTCTTTCTTCCATCCTCTATAGTCTATATTTTCAGGTCTATTTTTAAGTATTCTTTTTCTAGAATATTCATTTAAATTCTGCATATGGCGACTATAATTAGTTGAATAACTTAATATATCATCATAATTAGGCTTCCTACCTTGACCAACTTCATATACATCAGATCCAAGCTGTAAAAAGCGTCTATAACCACCAACAACATCCATTATCATAGCTCTAGCAACTCTCATATTTGAATCTCTAAGATTAACATTATCAATTTTAGATTGAGGGAAATCTTTTTCATCAAATTTTGTATCTTTTTTTATAACTTCTTTTCCTTTATAAATACTAAATACTCCCTCCCAAGTAGTTTTATTGTCCATAGCTTTAATATCTCCTGAGCCAAATAAAAACTTCTCAAACCAATCTTGATTATATAGTATATTATTATATCCTGTAGTAGAATCCACTATATTCTGTATATCTCTTGCTATTATTTCCTCAGCTTCAGCCATCTTAGTTTCATCAAACTTTACTAACCTAGGACCAGTTAATTTTCCATTTATCATTATAGAAAATCCTTTACCCTTTTCTGCATGAGAAGTATAATGATTTAAAAACTGCAGGATTCTTTTAGTCTTTACTACAGTACCTCTAAGTTTACTTGCAGTTGATGAATTTAGATTATAACCCTCAATCTTCTCTCCATTCCCCCAGCTAAAGTTTTTAGCAGTATGTTTATTTTGAAATATTTCAGAAGGAGTAGAAAGCACTTTTCCTGAATTTCCATTCCATTCTTTTATAACATCTTCAGGAGTATCCCACCAATAATTATATTTATCTACATCAAAATCACCTTCTATTCTAAGCATTAAATCTGAAACATTCAATCTTGCTTGATTTCCATCAGAAGCATCAGCAAATCCTTTTAATCCAGATATAACTTTATCACTTGGCTTTGCACTTGGAGGTCGCCATCCTGTAACAGCTATTTCATATCTTTTGCCATCTAGTTTAGGATTCACTAATCCTTCAATAGTATCAAATAACTTTCCAAGAGTAGGCATTGCATTTTCTTTAAAATCTTTTATATTACGTTCTTTTCTTACTTTATTTTTAAATTCATTCCAAGTAAGTATATTATCTTTACCAGAGCCACCAGCATTATGCTCTATAATATGCAGCCTATCAAACTCTACATTCTTATTTCTATTTGTGTGAGCTATTTCTACTTGACCTATTGTAAATATTTCATTATCTTTAAATAAAGAATTTCTTAAATCACTTACATCTAATCCCGGACTTAATACACTTTGATTTCCAAACTCTGTCTTAAGAGATATGATGCCATCATCTATAAAAGATTTCTTTATTTGAGATTTAAATGTTGGAAGCATTGCCTGAGTAAAAGGTATTCCATTTGCAAGACCTAACCATTTTTGATAAGCACCATCTAATCCACCTCCATCATCATTTAGCTTATATTTACCATAAGCAATAGCATCTTCAGGTGATCTTGAGTTAAAGAATTTAGGTACATCTTGTATATATGTTTCAATCTGTGGTCTAACAAGCCAATTATAAAAAGAGTTATTTGCACTAGAACTTAATTCATTTGTAACTTGATAAGATACTGTACCATCTTTTGTAGAATTTACTACAGATGCAAGATTTATATCCTCTGCATCTAATCTATTAAAGTTATCACCTACAACAAAATTCTCAAGAGCTGACCAACTTGCATCACCATTTTGATCAACAAGCATATTGGCATCTATAGTATTTAATTTTTGATTTCCTGTTTTTTCAGCAGATCCCATTATAACCATATCTATATCTTGATTGGTTTTAAAGAAAGTTTCCATTCTTTTATCAGGAACAAATGCAGTCTTACCAAGCATTATCCCTTCCTTATCTCCAATCCTTGTTATCACAGGCTTTATACCACCTATCCCTGTAGTATTATTAGCTCCAACTAATGCCTTTAAAGCTCTCCATAGCCTTGGAGAAACAGCAGTATAAGAATCAGCTAAAGACGTATCCTTTCTATCTATCTTGTCTCTCCATACTTTTATATCATCTTCAGAAAATCCTTCAGATCTCATTTGCTCTTCAATTTTATGAAATGTAGAGAATAGCTTGTTTAATTTCTTCTTCTTCTTCTCTACATTAAATTGTCCCGGAAGAATATTTTCATCTGAGATATGAACATATTTAATACCAGATCTTAATGCTTTTAAAGCATCTAAAGATTCTTGTGCTTCTGGCATTTCATTTGTATCTACAAATCTTTGATATCCTTTAATTGCACTATCTAGAACAAATGGATCTATCTTTTTAGCAGATGGATTTAAAACCATTCTAATTCTTTTTGCAAATTTCAACCCATCTTCATCTGTTAATCTTGCTTTATTTATCCAATAATCTGTTCCCATAGACTTATTCATAAATAAATGAGTAAGCATTAAGTTAACTGCATGTCTATCTACGTCTCCACTTGATTTTTTGAATGAATAAGTTTTTACCTCTACATCATTCCCTTGTTCATCTTTAATCTTTCTAGTTTTAGGATCAAGCTTTAAATTAATAAATTGATTTAATTCAGTTCTTATATTATTAAACTTTGAATCTTTATATTGACTTTTTATAGTTTGAACATACTCTCCAAATTGTTGTGATATTTTATTTAAAAATGCATCATTATAAGGAACTCCTATAGCAAAATTAACATCTCCAAAAAAGATTGGAAGATAATTACTGTCAAGCCTTCCAAGAGGTATACCATCATCCCCTTGAACAAGACCTTTCATAGGACTATGTCCTTCTACTTTCCCAGTCATTTTATCTGTTAAAATCATCATTGCATTTGAATCTGATCTTGCATTTCTAGGACCATTAGTAGTAGATACATTAGGATCTATAATCGTCATCTCTCCATCAGATCCTATGATATCTTTTAAAAAGTTCATTACTGGATTTTTAAAGACTATATTCTCTGCTTCAATAAATACTCCAGATTGTTCATCTGCATATAATCTTTTTACAGACATACCATTATATTTAGTCATCATCATATTGATGCTATCTTCTAAAAGCTTATGTTTCTGCTCTTTAGACATCTCAGTATAAAGCACAGTCTTTCCATCACTATCTTTTAGGCTTGCATTTTCCATAAGATTTGCTATAACATCATCACCTTGAAAATTTAATCCCACTTTCATTTGACTTGTAGAGATTCCATATTTCTCAATAAATTGATTTTCAGTCATACTCTTGAAAGTATCAGTTTCATAAGAAACATCATATCTATTTGCAAGCTCAGAGATCCTCTGATTTATATTAGCCTCCGTAGAGCCTCCCGGAATCGTTAAATCTGCTTCTCTTATAGCAACTTTAATTCTATCTTGCAATGACATCTCTCTATAGGCAGCATCATCAGTATAATCAAACTTTCCATCTTTATATAATCCTAGCTCATTTAAAAGCTTTATGTAATTATTAGATGGAGATTGTCCATAATAAAATTTATTATATAGACTTCTAAGTAATTCTTTTTTATCAGTAGAAAGCCCATCTGAACCCATTGAATCATTTATAGCATCTAAAAGTTGATTGTGTGAGAACTTATTATTAAGCATCTCTAAAGAATCTAGTTTTAACTTTAATTCTAATATATTTGAATAGTCTGCTACAGCTTGAACTCCAGATACAGGAGTAAACATACCTCCGTTTGTAGTTTTAATAAAAGGTTGCAAGTGATCTTGATATTTAATTACTAAATCTGCAAAGAACTTAGCAATCTCATCATTCATATTATTAGAAGCAATACCCTTATCTCTAAGAACTTTTTCTATATTATCTCTTAGATCTTGATTCATATCTTCAATATTGAACTTGGAATTAGTTCCTACAAAATCCCCATATACATACTTACTAATACCTTTTTGAAGTCTTTTTAATTCTGTTAAATCTTTAGCAAATTGAGTCCCTATTACAGCTTTAAATGGATCTTCTATCTGCAGATCAAGCATATTCCCAGAATAATCTACTATTCCTTCATTTAATAAATAGGCTACTTTAGCTCTATCTGCACCTGTTAAGGTAGATACAGATCCATCTTTATTTACCCTTGTGCCTTTTTTAATAAATTTATCTATACCAAATCCTTCTACAGCTCTTACAAATGTTTCTGTGCGAACATCATCTCCATAAGAAAATATATTCATTCCATTATCTGAAAGATATCCTTTTAAAGTCCTTAATTGATCTTGACTTACTTTAATAGGCTTAGTATCTATAAGTCCTTCAATGCCTACAGGAATAGCTGGAGTATGATTATCCATCTTTTCCATCATTCTTCTTAAAGATTTCAGCATATATAAATCTTTTTGATTCCTTGCTTCATTACCACCTTGTATTTCCCAAGTACTAGCAAGCCTTCCGTCTGATTGCTTTAACATAGCTGATAATAATCTATGTGCAGCAGTAGAATTATTTTCACCCTTTTCATTAGACTTCCAAGCACCTTTGCTGTTTTTAGAATCATTCAGCATTTCATACATATTTCTATAAGATTTAAAGAAAGATTGTCCTTCAATTAAATCAAGCATCCAACTATCTCCTAAAGAAACTTGATTCTCTTTAGATACATTTTCACTTTTATTTACTACTTTATTTAAACCATCATTAACTTTGTTAAAAGAGTCTACTAGTCTAGATATCTGTTCTTCGTTAATATATCTTTTTTCATCACGATCTATAACCTTAGCTCTCCCTACTTGTACAAGCAAATCTCTAGCTCTTTCATATTCTGCTAATATATTTTGCTGTTCTGCTGTAAGTCTTGATTCAATATTATCAATTCTTAAATCTAAAAATCTAAGCATGTCACCAGATATTCCAGCTTGATTTGGATCTTGATCTGTTAGAGCTCTGTAAACTTCACTTACACTATTTTCTAAAGTATCCAAAAGCTCAGTCATTTTTACATCATTTGCAGATAGCATTATATCATCTACATCTGATATAGTTTCTAGCTTATTTATACTCTCATAAGTTCCATCTCTTAATTTTTTCTCTATTTTATATAAAGCTGAAGGGCTTAATTCAGAAACACCAAGCATTCTTTCGCCACTATTTAGAAGAAGATGAGATACCATTTCTAACTGTTCATATACATCATGATGCCCTTCTATGCCTTTCCCTCTATTAGATTTGATCTTGAAAAGCTTTTCTCTTATTTGCCTTTTGCCTTCAGCACTTTGAATAAATGCAGTAGTAGCATCATTTGTATCAAAAGTCGTTAAACCATCTGGAGAAATTCTTTTATTTACAATTCTATTTATTATAGATTGCTCAGTTTTTACATCATCTGGTGTCCCTTTAAATTCATGACTTTCATCTACTATAACACCTTCATCTTCAAGTATTCTTTTTAGCTCTACAATATCAGCATGCTCTCCATCAACTTTCATAAACTTAGATCTTAAATAAGAGTCCTGAAGTATACCACTAAAAATAAGCTGATCATTATCCATTCCAAGCATATCCATAAACTGACTTGCTCTTATATAATCATCCCCTAGTGGAGCTCTTTTAGTCCATTCTATAGTTTGCCTTTTACCAGATTTATCTAAATATTGAACTTCCCTGCCTCTTTTAGACATAAAAGCACCAACTGCTATATGAAATGCTTTATCTGCAAGAGGTATATCATTTCTTAAAGGCATAAATCCCCAAGGAGCTTGAGGATCCCAATTCATTGCCATTGCACCCATAGCCATTCTAGGCGTAGATCCCCATAAATCTTCTTTAGCTTCTCTTAAAAATAGCCCCCACCAATTCTTATTCCAATTATTTTCAACTCTTTGTAAAAAATCTCTTACTGATTTTGCTCCTGCAATTTTATCAGCTTCTGTGCCTTTACCATTAAGACCATCATCAATAAGTTTTCTTATATCTGAAGCTCTTGAAATAGGCTTACCATTTAATTTTAAACCTAAATCAGTAAATATTTTTGCACCCTGCTTATTTCTCTCAGATGCTCTCCAAAGAGAATGAGCCCATCCAGCTAGTAGCTCTCTATCAGATTCTTTTGTTAAATTATAAGCACTATAAGGTTTCTTTTTAGAAATAGTATCTCTTAATCTTTTAGCTGCAGTTTTAAGTATTGGAACATCTTTTCCTCCGGGAACAAATTGAGTTATAGATCCAAATATATTACCTAAAGCAAATGCATGAGCTAATGTGCCTCCCATACCTTCATGCCATTCCTTATTCTCTCTAAGATTATGTATTGCATGCGGGATAGATTCAGCAGCTGCAAGAACAACACCTTCTTCAAGCATAACTGCTGCTACTTCAGCAGTTTTACCGCCTAAACCATATTTAGTTAATCTCCCTGCTATAAGCCTTTCTAAGTCATGTGCAGGCAAGGCTTTTCCAGCTTTTATTCCAACTGTCTCCACTATATCATCTGCAATAGCAGATATAGTATCTTTACCTATATTTCTTACACCTATTTCATTCAGTTTTTGTTTTAAAGCTGCTTCTGTAGCTGGCTTAAAGTTCTTTGCAAAAGCATCTCTTTGAACATTTGTCCGAAGCTTTGGTATTTCTTTAGTAATTTGCTCAGTCCAAGGTTTAAAGAATCTATCCTTACCTTCATCGCTTAAATTTCTCCAAGATTTAGATTTATCAGCTAAAGTTTTAAATGCTTTATTACTTTTTCCAGAAGTATATATAAGTTTTTCAGCAGCTTTTTGTGTCCCACCTTTTAATAATCTTTGAGTTGCTAATCTTCCAACACCTTTTGCAGCTTGTATAGGACCTGTTAAAAATCCAACAAGACTACCTAGTCCTGCTCCTAAACTCCCAGCTGTAGTAGATGGTCCTCCTCCAGTTAAAGCATCTTCTATTGTATCATCGGCATCTAAAAGACCTAAAGCACCAAATGAAAAAGAATCTAATCCACTCCAAACAGTATTTCCAACAAGATCAAGCATAGCATTTCTATCTTTAGATCTTCTTCCAGATTCAGCGAAAGCATCAACTTCAGATGCAAGAGCCCCTAATGGTAGTTCTCTATCAACAGGAGCTTGTTGTCTTAAAGCTCTGCTTGGTGATAACATGTTTGGAGTAGTAGTAGGTGTGGGTGCTGTTGGAGAAGCTATTTGTGTTCCTGAAGTTACAGGAGCTATCTTGTCTCTGTTATTATCTATAAAGGAATCTATATCAGAATTACTCCAATTAGTTATTCCTTTTTGATATAATACTTGCCTTACACGTTCTCTTTCAGTAAGTGTGGGCATTAATTAATAGTTTTTTTGGAATATATCAAGAGTAGAAAGCTTATCTTTTAAAGATGGATCAAAATATTCTGCCGCACTTCTAACAGAACCACCAACATAAGGTAAGTTGCCTAATAATCTTGCAATATGCTCTATACCCACTTCATCCATTGGAGTAGTAAGAATTTCAATACCAGACTTCCCTAATCGCCCTCCTACTATATTATCAAAAGCATTTATAAGATCTTTTCCACTTTCAGTAAAAGCATCACCAGCAACCCCCAATACACTTTCACCCATCAATTCTGAAGCTTTTTCTGTTTCAATTATATTTTCAGTTTGAGTATTTAAAGCATTTAACAATTCTGCTTCAAGCTCAGGATCAACAGTCCTAGGATCTGCTTCTGGAATTGCAACCTCATCCATTATAAAATCAAGCTTTGCATCTTGTATTTGATTAAACTTTGTATTTAATTGCTTAGCTTTAGTTAAAGATGTAATATTTGCATCTCCTAATCCAACTTTATTCCAACTAATATGCTTATCTTGAAGACTTTCCCATTCAGCTATAAATTTAGGATCATTTTTTAAATCTGGATTTGCAGCAGCTTCTATTCCTTTTTGTATATATGCATTATGATCATCATAAGCCTTAGAAGCCATTTCTACAAAATATCTTTCAGGATATGGATCATTTGATTTTGCAGCTGTTCTCAATGAAGATATAGAATTATATACATCTTCATAAACACTTTCTGCAATTTCACCATTATCTACCATATCTTTAAACTTATCAAATACATCTATTTGAGATTCAGTTTCAAGTAATTCTATCATACCATAAGATGTATCTCCAAGTGTTAATCTTCCAGCATATGTATTACCATAATTTTTCATTGATAACTGTAATGCAGTTGAAGCGTCATCTAATCTACTTATATCTTTTGTATATTGAGCATTTGCTATTTCTAAATCTGTTAATGCAAGACCTTGGTCAATTTGATACATTTCCTTTGCCTGAGCTTCAGTTCTTCTTCCCTGCATAAATCCTTTTCTAAAGGTATCACTTGTAAAATTTGCCTTTTGATCAGCTGTTAAACCTTTAAGCATATCATCAAGTTCTTTAGTCCCTGTCCATTTTCCAGTTTCTTTATCAAACTGAAGCTCGCCTTCAAGCATATAATTTTTAACTGCTTCATTTTCAGTTGCAGCTATAGAACTTCCATACTTATCTTCCATCCGTTCTGCAAATAAGCTTCCAGCTTTTAGATCTGCTAACTCATTTTCCATCCAAGATATTTGCCGATCTCCTTGCTGTATAGTATCTAATAAAGCTTGGGATTTATTTTTTGTATCATCTAAAATCTGTTGAGAGAGATCAGCATAACCACTTGTTTGAAACTCAGAACCTACTTTTAAACCTTTATCTATAAATTGATCTTGAAGATTAGTGAGTCTTTCTTCATTAGCCTGCCAAGCTGCAACATTTAAAGCCCTTTCAGCCCTTTTATCTTCCATTGCTATCTCATGTTCTCTAGATCTTTCTCTAGCCTGAGCCGCAGCAATCATCTGAGGCATTTGAAAGTCTAAGAAAGTTGCAATAGGAGATTGCTCATATGTTACTCTTTTAATAGCCATTAATAGCCACCACCTCCACCACCACTACCTCCGCCACCAACTCCATGATAGCTTTCACAAGCTTGCATAGAAGTATAAGGACCATTATCATCTTGAATACATGAAGTTCCATCAAAACCATATTTGGTAAAAGTACTATGACCTCCTCCAACAGTATCAGCTCCACCAGCCACAAGAGAGCCTATCATGCCCATTACATCATCTCTATATCCTTCTCTCATACCTCTAATATCCTCTTGAAGTCCAAGTTGACCAGCTTCTCTTTGTTGCTCTAAACCTTTAAATACTCCACCCATAGCAGTTTTCATAGCTCTTCCTCTTCCGCCAAATCCACCACCTCTACCTTGTCTTGCTTGTTCAAATTGCTTCCATAAAGATCCTCTAGCCTGCTCTTGAGCTTGAGATTGCTTCCCCATCATCGCCTGCCTTGCAGCCTGTTCTCCAGTAGCATCATAATCATCAAAATACTTTGTATAATCTTCTGGAGTTTGAAAGAATTGCTCCAAAAGACTAGAAAGATCAGTTGATCCTGCAGCTTCTCCACTCCATCCCATGTCTTGCCAATCTATATGTCCCGGTTCATGAGGCATTATGACTCCTTTTTAGTTGGAAAAAATGTTAATATTTCAGGCTGATTTATTAAATTATCCCAAAGGCTTCCATGGTCAACTTCAGCTACTTCAGCTACTCCAGCTGCTTGTTCTGGAGTTAATTGAGGTGCTAAACTCCAAGCACTTCCCTTTCCAAGCTCTTTTAAACCTCCCATACCAGTAGATATCAATGGATTGGCAACAGAAGAGAAAGCTAATTGACTCCTCATTCCTTTTGTAGCATCATCAAAATCTCTTCTTGCCTGTTCTCCAGCTCTTGTAAGATTTCTTCGTTCTTCTCCTAAGAATTTTCCACTAGATACATCTGCTTTTAATCTAGCTTTAGAAGCCTTTACAGCCCCTTGTCCTAGTCTTCCGCCTAAGTATCCACCAACCATTTTACCTGCAAGAATAGCTCCAGCAGGACCACCAAGCACACCGCCTATAGCACCAGCACCAAGGCTTCCCAGAGTTCTACCTATAGATCCCCACATTCCTTTCTTCTGTTGCTGTTTGGCTTGCTTCTCCATTTCTTGTTGAAGTTCATCTTCTTCTTTTTCAAGCTCTTTTCTTTCTAAACCTACATCTCGAGCCATAAGAGCTCTACCATATGCCATTGCCATAGATTATCCCTATTTTACAGAATGCTTATTTTACTAAATATTGTAATATACAAACAACCCTCTTAAATCTTTATGTTCCATCATATATAGAAGCAGGCAAAGCTGTTGCCTTTAAAATAAAAGGCGGTGAAGCTACACCATGTGTTGCTCTTGTCCCGTAAGTAATATAAGCAAGTTTTGATGAGCCACCTGTTGCAAATCCTACATAAAATGTATTTGATGAGCCTACAGAAGCTAACTCAGAAGCCCCTAAAACCCATTTAATAGTTAAAGTTATATCATCTACTTCATCATCACCAAACCATACACCACCATTATCATACTCAAATAAAGCACCTATAGAATTGTATGATGAGTTATCACTTAATCCAACCTGTATTTTAGTATCAGTTGAGCCAACATTTATATAGCATTGAAGCTCTATTTCTACATTCTCAGAAGGAGGAGTCTTAAAAGATATTTGATGACTAGAATCCTCAACTGTCATTGTATTTTGAATTTCAAAAGTAGAAAGACTTGACCCATCACCATTTAGCCTTGTGTACCCAAGAACCATCCCAGCATAAGCTGAATTGGTAGCAGAAAACTCAGTGCCATCATTTTTAGCAACAAAATACCCAACTCCAGAATCTAATACTACACTAGTACCTGCATCTAATACAGTTGCTCCATCAGACTGTAAAGTAATATGAGCTTGAGCTAAAGATGCATCTACAGTATGTATAGTCAAATCACCATGAGTGCCAACTAACATCTCGGCATAGTCATCTGCATTATTGTATATTTTAATCCTTTTATTAGCATTATCTAGTGAAAGAAAATCAAATGTAGCTGAGGTATCTGTATAACTAATTTGTCCACCAGCAGCAGCTAATGTTATATCTCCATCTGCCTTAATATGTATATCTGAATCTGTAGCACCATCACCAAAATTTCTTATAGTTAAATCGCCTGTATTTTGGACAGCAATAGTTGCATAATCATTTACTGCATCTGCATTAGCTGCAAGTTTTAAATGAGTTCCAGCGGTATTTATAAGTATTCCTATATTTGCATCAGCTCCATCTACATCTAAATCTATTCCTATATTACTTTGAGTACCAGAAGTTCCTCCTACTACATCTATATCTAGCCCTGTATTTACAACTGTCCCAACCATAGTAGGAGAATCACTATTTAAATCTAAATCTAATCCTATATTATTTACAGTTTGACCAGAAGCAGCTATTCCAGTATGGTCATAATCTATAGTTAAGCCTGCTGTAGTTGAATTGTTAGTTTCAGTACTATTTTTATCTACAGTAGTAGAACCAGTAACAGAAAAGGCTCCACTTGCAAAAGAACCTAAAGTAGTAGCTCCATCTTTAAAAACAATACTTCCAGTATCTGAATTTAGCTCTAACTCCTGACTAATATCAAGAGCAAAATCTGCTCCAGCTTGAATTGAAACAAGACCTGATGGAGTAAGAACACCTCCTGTATATCCAACATCTGATAACCCATTTAATGTAGATGCACCACCGCCCATATAAGTTTTTAATGTAGAAGCTGTAATCTTTTTAGTAGTAGATTGATTTCCAGTAGCTCCATCATCTATAATAAGTAAATCATCATCATCTACAGTTCCCATGAATAAAGTAGCACTTGTTAAATCAACATCTTTTATTCTTATTAGCTGATCTGCAAGATCACCTCCTCCATTTAAAGGCTGTAATTGCCCATCAAATTGCTGTATCATTTAATCTCCAACATATTCACCCTCTCCTCTATCCGAAGGAGCACTTGTAGTCCTTTTATAATCATGATCATATGCTCCATTTGTTGGTATCTTTATCATTTGATCTGTTATGTGAGAAAGTATTGCAGACTTTACATTAGCTTTAGATGCACCTTCAGCCAATCTAAAGTCAAGCCATGTATATCTATTGCCTTCAGCATCTTCAACAACAATCTTCCAATGATTAAAAGTTCCATCATGACTTACTTTAGTAGTTGAAATAATAAGGCAAGTATTAGCCTGATCTTCAGTAAAGTATTTAGTACTATCTGTATATCTATTCTTTATTTCGTATGTAGAAGTTTCTTTAGCCATTACCAAACTGTTACATTTAAACTGCCCGGTGCACCTATAACACCTCCATACCATATATTATATGTTATTTCATAAGCAGAACTATTTGTATAAGTTGCTGTAGCTGTGGAAAGACCAGCAAAATCTTGCTCTGTATTTCCAATCCAATAATTACTAGGAGAATCCGCATTATTTGGAATAGCAAAAAAGATTCTATCTCCTGCGGAAGCATTTACTGTAAAATAATCTTCACTCTGACCTTCTCTAAAATCTGCATAATCTTCATATCTTCCAACAAGAGTCGCTGTTCTTGTACTTCCACCAGATGCTGTAGCATTATCTAATGCATTTGCCCAAGTATCGCCATCTCTTTTTAATCCATATATTCTATGATTTTTAAAATAAATAGTTCTAGATGCTGTACTAGTTACAACAGCAGTACCTCCTTGACCATCAGATTCAGTTACACTATTAGATGGATTATCCCAAGTTAATTGTATGTATGAATCTTGAGTTGCAGCAGTACCAGCAAGACCTATATTTGTAGAGCTTCCAGTATATTGAATGGTATCTCCATGATCATTATTTAAAGTTAAATATATTGGAGAAGAAGCTATTTGTCCAGCAAATTTAAGCCTAGGATCTGGCGTATCTCCAGATGAAAAAGGAAGAGTAACATCAGTATAATAAGCTCTACCATATACTGTCTTTTGAGAACCAACTAAAAGAGTATTAGTATTATAAGATCCAGTTCCACTAGAAGATTCTGTATAATATACAGCTTGACATTTAGGGACAAGATAAACTGGACCTGTATTTAAAAATTCTTGCCAAACAGTAGATCCATTATAATTCCCCGATGGTCTTAATCTTAATAATCTTGAATCGCTATCACGAATATAAATAATTGCAACACCATCATAATATCCTAGTCCACTGGATTGCTGTTCTGCAGAACCATCTCCAGTAGTATTAGTATATTGAATATACATATCTCCAATACTAGGTGTTTTATCACTAATACTTGAAGGAGTTTCTATTCCAGATCTAACTTTAGGATTTAAATCACTAACAACTCCTTCATCGTCTTTAAATCGAGGAGAGCCTTTGTTTACATAAAAAGTACCATATCCATGACTTGGCTTTATTGCATCTATCCCAAGATCTTTAAATGTTATTGTACTTTCAGTAGTTACTTCTCCTGAATCTTTTATTGAGATATTTGTTTCATAATTTTCAGTAGATTCTTCAATTAATCTTTGAATATATATATTATTAGATGATTCATCTGTATCATTTCCATTATAATCAGGTCTAATAGCTATATTACTTTTAGCTTCTATTCTCAACGCTGCAGTAGATTGTATAACTCGTGGAGATATTGAATCACTTCCAAGCTCGATACCATCGCCTGTTGATTCTTTAGCTTTTATTGTAAGTTTTGTATCTTCTCCTGTTCCAGTTACTCCAAGAACAACACTATTTGCTTTAGTATCTCCAATATGAAGAGATTTATCAGTTACAAAAAGACTTTTCCATCTTTTATCAGGTGAACCTATATTATAAACTCCATGAACATCTGGAATCATATGGTTTCTGGAGTTAAAAAGCTTAAACCACTCACCAATACCTTTAAAAAATAGAAAAACACCACCAGCTACATTTCTTATTGAAAATGAACCAGTAGTGCCTTCAGATTTTAAAGGAGTATGCTTCTTGACTTGAGGCTTTTCCATCTTTCTCTGATATAAGCCTCTCTTTTCTCTGTCAAATCCCATTATTTTACATTCTTAGTTCTATATACTACACTTAAATTATCTACTTCAAAAGTAGGCGGAACTGTAGTTGCACTCCTTATATTAAGTTTTAATCCAAAGCTATATACATTATTTGCTTCACTAGAAACATTTGGCTTTAATTCTGCTCTAGACCATTCTGAAACCTTAGTAATAACTACTCTACCAAAATTAAAAAAGTTATAGGGAAATGGTGCTACTACTCCTGCCGCAACATATGAAGCATATAGCAAAGGATCTGCTGTTCCATTTATTTTAACAGCTCTAAATCCTATAGCTAATGTAGTATCAGATGCAGAAGTAAAATCAAAAGAATATGTCCCATTTGTAGAGCCAACTATATGTGCAAGATCATTGGATCCACTTATTAAATTAGCATGATTATCATAGGTATTTGATATCCAGCACATTACAGGAGGAAACAATTGTGCAGCAGGTATCATTCCCGATAAAATGAATCTAACTCTATATTGAGTTGTTGCATCTACACTAAATGATTGCCAGATTACACCATCAGTATCAGAATTTGTTTGCTTTACACCACAAATATCATTATTTGGTGGAGATGCTACAAAAGTACCAGCTGTATTTTGATTAGTAGTAAAGCATTTCCAGTTAGCAGCTAAAGTAGTTGTAGTTCCCGGAAGAACAGAACCATCTCCATCATTAGTAACAGCTTGAAATTGAGCACTAGTTGTATCATCTTCAAAAAAACCATTTATAAGTAGAGTAGGAGCAGCAGCTGTTTCTGCTAACATATTAGATGATATTCCTGTACCATTAGCAAAATTTAAATCTTCTGAATAATTACCATTTACACAGTAAGTAGCATCAACATTTGAAGTTCCATTTGATCTAAACTGTAAATAAGCTTTATAAATCTTTTTTCTTACATTAGGTTGACCGAAATCTAAATCCTTAAACCATAAATTATATTCAGTATGAGCAGTTTCTGAATCACCATATTCAAATATATCTAAATTTGATGAAGAAAGTTGAGCAAACATTGTAGTTCCAGCACCATCTGTAATAAAATTACTCCTATCTCGTAAATAACTTCCAAGAATACCAGCTCCAAAAGCCCAAGACTTTCTATTAAAATTATAAACCCAGCCATCATTAGTAGCACTTTCAGCTGCATTAAATCCTAATGAAACTACAAGTTTTTTACTATTAGGCAAATATGTTACAGTTGGAACTCTAGCTTCAATAATATTCCATCTCATTCTAGGAGTAATATATCTTGTGGTAAATGGAGACAACTTACCCTCTATAAGATTAATAGGTCGCCCATCTGAATATAAATAGCATCCTCTATCATTAACCCAACATATTCCAAATTCAGTAGAAGAAACTTGGCAAGTATTTATAATACCTATATCTGTAAATTTAGATTCTACAAATTCTGCACCATCTTGAGATATATTAAGAACATATACTGCTTTCTTTTTAAATACTAATAATCTATCACCAAAACCTTCTAAAGCTACTATAGCATCCCCATCATTAGCAGCTACATCCATTTTATGAGTTGATGGAAAAGTATCATGCTGTGGTTCACCATTAAAGTTAATAGGAGACCTTATAATTCTATCTGTATAAGTTTTTCCATCTTGTTTTATATTACCTATATATATTCTATTATTAAACAGAGTATGACATTTAAATTCTGCATCTGTAGTCTCATCTGGTCCATATCCATTAAGCATATCATAAGTAACTGACTTAGGCATATCTTCAAACTTAAAAAAAGAATCTTGATCATTTGTATCATCAGCATCTTTACCTATAACTGTATTTGGACATTCAAAAACATTTGAACCATTATCATTCCATGCTGTAAATCCTCCTTCATCAAACTTTTTACAACCTTTAGAAAAATCTATATCCATAAGATGATATCTACTGCCATCTCCATCATCTGGATCTGAATAATAAATCCTAGCACCAGTTATTCTCGAATTAAAGTTGTCTGAATCACCATTACTTATGGTATAATCTATAGTAACAGCTAAATATAAAGCCTTATTAACAGCAATATCCATATCTAGGACTTTAACTACTTTAGATTCTTGTGATCCATCATAAATATAAGATAAATATATAGGATATTCCCCCGCTATCCAAGTTCCTGTCCCCTGATCATCTAAACTTATTTTTAAATTATCTGTTGTACTTGCTACTACGCTACCATTAGAATCTACAGCTGTCCATCTACCCGGAGACTCAGAACCTACAGTTTCACTATAAACTGTATCGGCAGAAGAAGCTGGAGCTAAAAGTTTAGTTGTTGTTGTATACCAATGGTTTGAGATTAATTGAGCAACTCCAGAACTATTTTCAAACAAACTTTGTTTTATATGACCATGCCATCTTGAATAGATTCCTGAATCTAAAGATTGACTATAACATCTTAAAGCACTTTTTGCAAAATAAAAACCAGTCTTTCTATTTCCTGCTAATTGTTCAGCTCCCATATCAATAGCATCTGTTTTCCAAACAGAAGTATGAGTATCGAATATAGCTACATGCTCTCTGTTTCCAATTGCATAAAAATCAGTTTCTGAAAAAGAAGGAATTTCATCAGTAGCTGTCCAATTACCACTTGAATCTGCTCCATCTTCTATAACACTGCCACCAATAGTATTAGAAAGTTGAAGCTTTGTAGCACTTTCTACATGCACTACATAATAAGTAGTATTTGCATTATATGCATCTGGTTGACTTTGACTTGTTAAAAACCTTATTGCATCTCCTACAGCTAATCCATGTGAAGATCCAGTTGTCCACATATCTTCAACATCTCCACTAGTAAAATCAAAAGTCCAATTACCACCTATAGCTGTACTTCCAACATTCATATCTCCATCAGCATTAAGCATATTATAATCATGAGCAAAATGAAAGAAGGAAGTTCCCGGCTCAAAAGCATCAGAATCTATTGTTTTAGAGGGAACAGAAGATAAAATTGATCCTCCCATCATTCTGACTCTACCTTTTTCGTCAAATTCTGCAGATTTAGCTTTAATTACTTCATTGTCCTTAACATCTCTTGGAGAATCTATGCCATTAACACCTCCAGAAAAATCAGTATTATTATATACCTGCTTAGGCATTAGTCTTCGTCTATTGTTTCTGCAATTGCTTCCTGTAAAGCTTCATATAATGCATCTAAAAGCTCTGCTTCAGTCTCTTCTGAAATCATTGGAAGGTTAATCTTCTTATTGAGATGCTTTACAATCTTATCTTTGTTTGTATCATTTAACACCATCTCAACAGCCATCTTTTTGAGGGCTTTTACAAGGTTGTTCATTATTTCTCCTTTAACTTAAAAATATTTTATTTCAACATATATATCACCACTACTAGAATCTAAATACCATTCAGCTAAATTATCTGATCCTCCACCTAATCCATGAAGACATATAGCTTCTCCAGCAGATAAAGTAAATCCTCCATTGGCAAATTCACCTCCACAGCCAACTGTTAAAGTAGATGTTGTAGCTACTGTTTTACCCGAAGTTGTATATCCTGTATTTTTTATATATAAATATTTAGTAATAGATGTTGAACCAGCAATAGCAACTTCACTTGCATCTTGAACTTTACTAGCATCAACATGAGTAATAGCAGTAGAACTTGCATGAAGTTCAGCACTTCCTTCTCCATCCATATTTTGAGCTACAGAATCATTTGTAGTAACATTTGCTGTAGGAAGATCTCCACTTGCTTCAACCTCATGGTATACTGTATATTGAGTTATTGACTTTATATGTGTTTTATTAGCCATTATCTTTATCCCTTAAAACTGATTTAATTGCAGAAATCTCTCTTTCTATCTCTTTAAATCTTTTATCTTGATCTTGAAATACATCTGTTATCTCATCTATTATAGGAAACTTCTTGCCTATAGTATCATCAATAACCTTTAATGCTATATCTTGTATCTTTTTCTTGAGCCCTAAGCCCATCATAATACTTCTCCTAATTCATCGTTTACAAATGCTAAAAAGCTTTTAGGTGTATCTAAATCTTTCATCTTCTGCCTTATACCTTGATACCACATAAATGAGGTTTGTAAGCTACCAGCAAGTGTTGTAATATGTATTTTCCAAGCTTCAATTGTCTCGGTAAATTTACTATAATTAAAGTTTGTTCCGAAAGTCTCATTAAACAACTCTACAGTAGAGGCTGTATTGGGATCAAGTGCGAGCTCATGAGCACCATAAAGTACAAAGAAAATAGAACTACCATTAATAGCAAACCCCGAATAGTTAACTGTTTTTGCTGTACTAAGCTTTTTGCCAAGCTCTTCTTGCCTAAGAAGCTGCTGTAAATCTTCTTTAGGTTTTTGAGGTTTTGGTTTTGGCTGTTCTTTAACTTCTTCAGGGTCTTTCTCCCACTTCCTTTTATTAGTGAAACTAATGCCTTCTGAAAGTGTCTTATTATCCACATTATTTATTTCCGTTTTTATTAATATACTTCAGAAGAGTATCAAAACTACTCTCTATGGCATTTACATCTTCTCCTATTTCTCTTTGATTTGATATAAGTTTTTCATTTATACTGTATAACTTATTATTGCTATTTATAACTTCAACTTTAATCTCTGCAATCTCTCGCATAAGATCTCCATACTTCCTATCCACTCTTTTTGTATAGTGTTCAAAGAACCATCTTCCAAAGATAGCTATTCCAATAAGTAATACAACTATTACGAATACTGCAATTCCTTCTTCAGATATAAGAAATAATAAATCACTCACTAATCTTTTAAAACTCTATATGTCTTAGCCATAATATAAATTATAGTTACAGCCATAGTTATCATTCTTAACCAGAAAGGTAACCAGTCTACAAAACTTAATCCAAGACTTCCTCCAGAGACAGCAACTGTCTTGACTGGTATCAGCTTCAACGTATCTACTAACGTATCCATCATACTTCACAACTCCTTCTAAACCAGCCAACCCAGAACTTTGCTAGATTTGGCTTCTTCATAATAAGTTCAGCGTAATACAATACTCTGAACGCCCTTAATCTAAAATCTTCTACAGATGCAGCGGCTTTAATCGTCATAGGACCCATGCCACCATCTACATCTATCTTGTTTGAGTTCTTACTATTACAAGCTTCCTGAAGAATCTTAGTAGCTCTTCCGCCACCCATATTGATGCACATATCAACATAAATATGCCTAAGACGATCAGATAAACTAGCAACCCTAAACCTGTCCCAATAGTCTTTCTTGTAGAGTTCTTTAGCTCTCTCAATAGTTAACTCCTTTATATCTTCATCTGGATAAGCTTTCTTACTTATACCATATTTAGTCTCTCCACCGGGATCATCTGGATCATTTACATATCCACCCTCATGCTTTAAGACTACTTCTATAATTTCATCGAACTCTGTATACATACTTTACTGCCTTTGACTTATAATATACTAAAGGAGGTGACCAACTTCTATACCATTTAGGTATTTTAATTACTGCTAGTATCTTCTTCACGTTTTACTAACTTTTCTAATACTTCAATAGCACCAAGACATCTTTTATATAAGTCATCCTGCTTATTTCTTTCAGCTATTGCTTCATTAGCTTGATTTACTATAGATTGAAGCTCTTCTTTTAATGTTGGCTCTTTAGCTTCTCCATTATCAGAAACTTCTACTTTTGTTAGCTCTTTGTCTTTTACTTTTGTCATTTTATAATGCCTTTATATCAGTTATTAATGCTTCTAATTCTGTCAAGCCTTTTTCAACTTGAACCTTATTATCTTCTAAAGTACTTTTTTCACGTTCAAGTTGCTTTAAAGTTATTTCTACTTTTACTGGAGTTACTTCTTCTCCAGTCTCAGAATCATACTTTTTAGACTCTAAATAGATAAACTCTTCTTTTTCTTCTGTAGCAGCATCTTTCTTCATTTGTACTTTAGATTTACTTTTTAAATCAACATAATTAAGATATAACATTATGCTTCTCCTATTTTAGATTTTAATTCTTCTACTTGTGCAGACAATTCTTGTACTGCTTTAATTAATGGTGTAATAAGTTTAGTCTCACCAAGTCTTTGCATACCATCAGGGTCTTGATTCCAGCCAGCAATAGCATTTGGAGCATTATACTTATCTAATAACGACTTTACATCTTGAGCTATAAACCCTATATGAACTTCTTCAAGATTCCATTCATTAGTTTCGCTATAACATGCCCATTCTTCAGGAACTTCATTTTGAGGTTTCCATTGAAAAGTTTTTGTTTCTAATTCATTTATAAAATCTAACCCAAGAGTATTATCTTTTATATTTCTTTTCTTTCTTAAGTCAGATGACATTGTAAATTCCCAAGTACCAGACCCAGTCCAAACTTCAGATGCTGCATTTGCACCAGAATCTCCAAACTTAACTGTATCTGCATTACTATTAGTAATATTAGAACCTATAGCAATCGCTGTACCTGCACTTGTTACAGCTGTATTGCCAATAGCTATTTGGTCACCTGCATTATGAAGGCAGCTAGTGGACACACCTATAGCTACATTACCAGCCCCAGTAAAAACAGCAGGACTACCACTATCGTTGTCATCCGCAGCTTGATATCCTATAAAAGTATTAGAACTACCTGTTACATATCTTCCTGCATTATATCCTATAGCCACATTATTATTAGTATTATTAAAAGGAGAATCTAAAGTAGCAGTACCTATAGCTATATTTCTTCTATTATTAGCATCAAAAGCACCTGTCCTTCCAGCCCATGCTCCAGACATAGAAGTATAACCTATAGCTATATTATCCTGACCATCATAGTTAGATGTATCATCCATACATAATGCACCTATAGCTATATTTTTTTGACCATCTGTTATTTCAACGCCTGCATTCATGCCAAGAAATGTATTCCTGTAACCAGTCTTACAAGCAAATCCAGCTTGATATCCTACCATTGTATTCTCTGCAGCCCCAGACAATGCACCAGACATAGCATTAAAACCTACAGCTACATTATTAGTAACAGCAACAGCATCTGTATTGCCGTCACCTGTATCCGCAGAAGCCCATGTAGTTCTACCAGCAGCTCCATAGCCTACAAAAACATTAGCATTACTACCTGTTTTCGCAGGAGTACCAGTAATTGTAACATGACCCACATTATAGCCTATCATAGTATTATTTACAGATTCTGTAAAATTTTGCCCAGCTTTAAATCCAATGTAAGTTGAACCAGGCTCTGTATTAGAACCATCTGCTACTAAAGAAGTAGCTGCATTATATCCAATAGCAACATTACCTATAGCACCTTTTGTAGCTGTTGCATCAAGTGCATTAAGCCCAATAGCTACATTTCCTGTTAATGAATAATTATTACTGCCAAGGTCACCACCCAAAAGAGCATTATAACCAATAGCAACATTATCGTCACAAGCAGCAGATGCATGAGTTCCTTGTTTCGCAGCACTCATAGCATTATAACCTACAACTACATTACTATTTTCAGTATCGTCAGCTACAGCAAGAGCATTGTAACCTATAACTGTATTGGCAGTACCAGTAGTTAATTCCTCTCCAGCTTGATAGCCTACCATTGTATTTCCAGCTACTGTACAATTTTCAAGAGCTTTATATCCAATAGCAGTTAAAGCATCACCTGTCACATTTTCTGCTCCTGCACGATAACCAATAGCAGTTATATATCTAGCGTCAGTAGTTTTTTTTGAAGCTTGCCAACCTATAGCTATCAGACCGTTAGCATCAGTACTATTTGAAACTAGTCCAGCTTGGTATCCAACAACTACTGAGCGGTCTTGATGAGTTGCAGCTTTTAAAGCAGTATGTCCTATTGCTACATTATCACCACCTTCAGTTATCGCCTTACCAGCTTGATATCCTATTGCAATGTTATTATCAGCAGCATCATTATTAGTACTCTGTAAAGTTTGAGCTCCTATTCCTATATTATAAGCAGCATCTGCATGAAAAACTGCATCTGAATCTATAGATATATTAGTACCTGTAGTATCTACTTTCCCACCAACTGAACTTATCATTCCACTAAGCATATTATACCTCCTATACCAAGACTATTCTAACTTCACAAGCAGCAACTCCAAGATGATTGAAGTATATCGTTGGACCTAAAGCCCTCGGTACTGTTATAAAAGTTAAAGTATTATCTGGTAGTTTTAAATCATCATCTGTTTCAACATCAACCCCAACATCTTTAGAAAACTTAAAATATATCTCTCCTGCTGAATATATACCAATCTGTCCAGCTGTTGATACATCTACATGCCTTGTATCGCCTTCTGCTGTTCCAGCATGAGTTACAGCAGACTCAACACTCCATTGCCCTCCTGATCCTGATGCATTCATTGCTTCCTGTACTGTTAATTTATGTAAGTCTGCCATCTCTGACTCCTATCTTATTGCTGCACTTGAAGGTGCAACTTTTCTTATTGTGTGAATTTTTGCATTGTCGCTTTTCTCTACTATTCTGTAGAACTCTCTCATCATTAAATCTTTAAGTTTAAAATCTCCTCTATCCTCTGCAGACTTTGCTTTAAGATAATAAACTACTGCTTTAGATAAGTATTGTGATACTGGGAGTTCATCTGCCTCATCATTAAGAACATTTACTCCTTCATATACAGATATTTGTTCATAAAATATATTAAAAATATCTACTGTATCGGCATTTTCAGCCTCTATAGCTTCTTCTGTAGATGTATAATCTCCATCAGCATCAATAGTTATTTTATTACCAAAATCTATTTGACCTGATGTATCAGGATAGCTAACTGAAAATATTCCAGCACTTGCAGCATCTACAGCACTATTAATAAATAAATAAGGATTAACTATAGTTGAAGAAAGATCTTTAAATGCCTCTATATCCATTGTAGCAGCCGCAGTATCTCCAGAAAGATAACCTGAAACTGTTGAAGTTTTAACAGTAAAATCTACCGCTACTGATATGGTAGAAGGCTTTAAATTGCATTTAGTTTTTAAAGTAAGTATTCCAGTAGCTCCACCAGTAGATTTAACTTGATGTAATCCATTCCATCTACTTGAACCAGATATAACTATATAATCATCAGCTGCAAATAAAGACGAAAGATCTGCTACAGCTGCAACTCCATATGTAAATAACAAAAGATTTGTTCCATCAGAACCCCAGCCTATAAACCTATGAAAATCTGTCCCCTCTGTTCCAGTAGTTGTTAAAGTATAATTTGGAGTTCTAACATATTCTAATTCTATACCTTTAGTTACAGAAGATTGAGGAGACTTGAATCTTATATTAGTTACATCTGGTCCATAGTCTCTACTATTTACATCATTATCTAATGCAGTATCTTTCTCTATAAGAGCAAGTTTATTGCCCTTTATAAAATATCCATATTCTTTAGCACTAGCCACTAGATAAGCTCCTGATCTGCATCTTCTGTATAAGGCTCATGTAGATGTCTATTTATAGTTCTATATTCATCTTTAGAATTAAAGTGATTTTTACATCTTACATCTAAAAGTTTTATCATATCATTTGGAAGATCATAATATCTTTGATTTTCAACTATATTAATTCTTGTTGTAGTTATATGAGTAGGAGAGATCATGTTAATCTCTTCAAGAGCATCTTTAATATAAGCTATTGCACGACCTGTTTCAGTCATACCAGCTCTTTCCATTGCTTCCTGTACTTTCATTATCTTCTACCTCCTGCTGCTTGTTGAGGTTGTGGTGGAGCCATCATAGCAAAAGTTTGATCATATTCTTGCTTTAACTGTGTATATCTTTTATCATACCATTGATATTCTTGAGCAAGATTAGCCATTCTTGTTTGAACTTCTTGAGAATAACCTCCAGCTATAGCTACTTTACTTTGCAACTCACCAGAATATCCTTGTGCTGCAGATAAATAAGCATTTGCTTCTGCAACTATTGCTTGAACAGCTTGACCTTTAGCTCCTGTAAAAGCTGATCGAGAATTAACTTCTGTTGCAAATCCACTAATTTCTGCTTGTAATGCTTGGACTGTTGCATTCCATTCTGCAATATGTGTTTGAGCTCTTTGCATTTCTGCCTGAGCTGTTTGTAAAGTTGCTTGCACCATTTCTGGATCTTCATCAGCAAGCCAATATCCAGCACTTTTAGGAGTAGAATCATCACCACTTCCTGAGTCTTCATCAGTTGTAAAGCCTGTATCTATAGCATCTCTTGCAAGCTCTAAAGCATCTTTAACATGAGTTAATCCAAGTCCTGTTAAATATTGATGTTCATCTCCAAACAAAGCAGGATCAGCAGCATCAGCTCTAAATTTATCTACAGCAGAATTTATTGCAGTTAATGCAGTTGCAAAATCACTAGAATTGTCAGTTTGAGAAATCATTTCACCTGCTTCAGTAACAGCTTTAGCAATTTCTGTTACACCACTATCTACTTGTGTATTTATTAAATCACAAATTGCTTGAGTTTCATCTAGTTCTGTATTTATAGCAGTAAAAGCTGTTGATATATCTGAATTGCCATGAAGAGCACTCATAGCATTTTGAAGAGATTTTATACCTGCATACATAACTACAAGATAAACTTTATCTGCTGGAAAATATTTTATATCTACATCATCATATGCTAATGAAGATGAGCCTGTTTCATCTGTTGGAACATTATTAACATAGAATACATTATATCCATCATTAGTTGAATCTGGAGTAGGATATACAAAGACTGTATTATTATTATCTATAGTATATACTGGGTTATAAATAGAAGCAAAATGAAGACTATCAGTATCAACAACCCTTGATTGCATGTGAGCAGGAATATATCTACAATTTCTCCATGCAGTAGAACCATCAGCATCTCCATCTGCATTTGCTTCTCTTAAGACAGAAATAATTTTAGCTCCCTTTGGATGAAAGCCATTGCTATTTTGAGTCCCACTTTCTCTTTGAAACTTAATAGTATCTTGAGGTTTAAACTGAATACACTTATTAGTAACATCTATTACTCCATCTTTTAAGAACTCTGTAAGTTCTCCAGTAGTAGGAGATGTTCCTATACTAAGACCTGTTAAACCCTCTACCTGTGCTTGAAATGTTGCCAAATTTACTCCCCCTCTAAGCCTTGACTAAGCGTGAATGAGTTGTTTAAAGTAGCCCAAGAGAGTATCCTGAGCTACTTTAAGTTATTTATTTAAGATGCTGTAAAGTCGCTTTTTACAGTATCAGTTGGTTTTACCCATATTACAACAATACGAGTAACTCCTGCAGTAGTTGTTCCTATTGTAGTCATTTCTGCAGTAATTTCTCTAGCACTTGATGAATACTGAGTCATAACTCCATCATCATCAGTTATATATGCTCCAAGTTTACCACCATCATGACCAAATGATAACACTTCATTAGCTACAAGATCAGTTGCTTTTGCATTAACTGCAGCATAAAATCCATTAGGATCATCAGAATCACCAACTATAAGAGTTGCACTTGTACCTGAGTCCCAGAGTGTATCAGTATGAACTTGAACATCTTGGATATATGATCCTGCTGGAATAGTACAACTAATACTATAAACTCCTGCAGCACCTCCTCCATCATCATCAAAGCTCATTATCATCTCTGCAACATTAGGATTCCAACTTGACTTATATGTTTGTCTGTCTAAATTAGCCATAAGTTATTCCTTTCTATGCTAACTCTACTGTAGTCCACTGATGTGTCATTTCATTATCAGCATGAGCACCAGACCAATCACAATTAATAGTTACATCAACACTTCCTGACATATCTATAGCTGTCATAGAAACTTGATCTGCATGTAATAAAGTTGATCCTGTTGCATCAGTACCTACATAACCAAATGCATCTGCTGTACCAGCACTACCAACTTTAGTAATAACCATCTGTACATCAAAGTAATAAATATCATTGTCAGCAACATCAATAGCTCCACCAGTTGTTCCAGCAACACCACCTAATTGAACAAGAGCAGTTAATGTATCTGAGCCATTATTATCAATAACTTTAATACAAGATCTTACTTTAACTATACTGCCAATCTGTAATGCACCTTTAGGAATAGTTATAGTAGCTACATTTGCTGCATCAGTAGTATTATCATGTTGAGTAGCAGCTACATCATGACCTATAAGACCCCTGATTCTATCAATTCGATCACCAGTTTTATTTTGTCCATATAAAGGTATACTCATAATCTACTCCCTTCTTTAAGTCCAGATAGCATGGGCTTCTGGCATTGACCATTCCATCCCAGCTTCTGTTAAGATTAAATCAACTCTTCTATCAACACCAGAGTTCTCAAGTGTTTGTACACCTACATATACTGAGGTATCTCTATTTACTCCATTACCAATTAATGGTCGATATTTACAATGCTTCATATTAATACCAAGCATCTTAACATTAGTTCCATCTAAATGGATGTTTCTAACTACATTCATGTTGCCATAAACAGTATTAATAGTAGTTGTATCAAGTCCTAAGACTTTCTTTCTACCAGTAACTGCTAAGTCAGCACTAAAGTTAGGATTCATGCTAAGATTATTACTGAAGTATCCACCAAGCTTATGCAACCAATTGTAAACTGCTGTATTACAGAAGAATACAGTTGCATTAGAATTGTTATATCTAGGATCTAAGAAAGAAGACATATCATCTAAGAAGTCATCTGCTGTCTTAGTAGCTGTAGCTAAACTAAAAGTATTACAGTATTGTGTTAAAAAGTTTACTGCACCTTCAGTATATTGCACATTACTTTGAGATCCTTGAACACCAAATAATAAAGATTGTTCAATATCAAACTTATGTTCAACAAGCTTCTCTTTCCAGACTCTTGCCCATTCATTTGGCTCATACTTAAGAACTGTAGCTCTTGCAGTATTAGTCATAGCCATTGAAGTTTTCCAGATTTGAGTATAACCATAGCTTGTTGAATAAGGTTGATCTTTCCAAGTTTCAGGATAACCAGAACCTTCTTCATGAGCTGAACCAATAACATAAGATCTTTTAGGCTCTAAATGTTCTGATATACTATAACTTGAAATATCTACACCATCTATTGCATTAGTAGCTGTATTATAAGAAGCTAATTCAACATTTGCACCGGGATCTGTTAAGATTTCAGTTTTCAAGATAGCTGCATTTGAAACAGAAGCTAAGTCAACTGATTGTATTTTAGCAACCATATATCCTGCAACAGCAGAAATTTTACCATCACTAAAAGTAGCTGCAGCAGCTCCATAAGGTACTTTAATTATCTGTCCCGGTAAGAAGAATGTAGGCTGTGTATCAGACCCTCCAACTTCAACATCATTAGTTGTATTTCCGTAGATAGTTCCTACATTACCTGTATTCTTATAATCTGCAATCATACACCAGTAGTAAATATCACCAACATCTACATTTGTAGAAGTTACTGTAGCTTCTGTACCAGACAATGTAGTTGGTGCAGTTGTTCCATGATTACTTACATAAGCATATCTTTTATGCCATGAAGGTCTTTTTTCTGTGAATTTGAAAGAAGGATCATCTGTAGGTTTTTTTGCTACTTTACTAACAAATCTAAAGAATGGATCCTGTGCTATTGCAAGCTCACTAACTTGATCTCCGAAGTTAAACTTTCTTCTTAATAAACCAGTATTAAGATCTGTTCCCGGTGCACCTGTATTTGGTCCACCAAGATCAGCTGTATTAAAGTCTGTATTCGGAGTTATCGCACTAATATAATCAGCCATAACTGACTCCTATTTAGAGTTTATATAATATGTTCAGTTTGGCTTAAGGAAAGCTTTTAACCGAACAGGTTCTCTGCTCCTTCATCCATCCCCTTCAAGATGTCAAAAACTGCATCATCTGGAGATCTCTCATCTGGAGCACTATTTGCATTACTCGCACTTGTTGGAATACTCTGAACATTCCTCATTTGATTTAACATTTCTTGCTTAGTGTTATTAGCAACATTTTGAGCCGCTGTCCCTCTATTTTTAAGATAATATATATCTTCAAGAGTTAGCTCTCTAGACTGAGCCCAGTTCTGCATGTCATTAAATTGATCATCATTCATGCCAGTCTTTTGCTTAAAACTATCAACTTCATTAACAAGTCTTTGCTTTGCTGCTGTCTCCGCACCTTGTTGTTGCACTTGCTGCAATCTTGCATTAACTCGTTTATCAGCTTCTACGTCAATCATTTGCTTTAATGCTTTAGCAGAATCAGAATTAGGCTCTGTTACTGCTTCATGTGCATCAAAAACAAAATCCTCATCAAATTGAGGTTGTGCCTGTCCAGAGAAATGACTCCTTAATGCATCAACTGCAGTAGGGTCATTTTTAAGATGCTCTATCAAAGGTCGAAACTTAGTCAGTTCCTGAGCTTCATTAAGCTCTGCTTTAAGTCTTTGAGCTTCCCGACTAGAGTCTGAATATCTTTGTTTTAGATTTTCAGCTTCTCCTCTCCAGTCTACTTCCTCATTGCCAGTAATTTGAGGGTCAGCTTGCTGCTGAGTTACCTGTTCTGGTTGAGAATGGGCTTCATCATCATAGATTTGCCCGTTTACATCTGATTCAAGTTGTTCAAAGAAACCTTCAGAGCCTTCAATTTCTTCTGTATCTCCTTCAAGAACAGTTTCAACATCAGGGTTACTGTTATTTTCTTTATTCATCTTTACTCCTTAACTTATTCTGGTTTGCCATTTCTCTGCAAGTCTTTTTCAAGATTTTTTACAGCATCAGACATACCTTTCATTCTATAGTTAGCATCTGCCTTCATAACACCTCTTAAAAGCTTTTGTTCAGCTTCTGTTTCAAGGTATTCTTTATCAGATCTATTCTTGTTATCGAATTTCTTTTTAGCTATTTCAACTTCAGCTTGACGAACTTTATCTTTAATACCAGCTTGCACTAATTGTCTTTCTAAGGTTTCTATAGTACCATCTTTATCTTTAATTTGATCTTCCATACCCTGTAATTGACCTTGAAGTTGTCTAACTTTATCAATTCTTTCAGCAATTTTATCTTTATTTCTAAGATCAGTTTCAGCTAATACAGCCATTGAATCTACAACTCCAGCGTTTAACATCTCTTTAAGTTCTGATAAATAAGCCCATCTATTAATAGGCATAGTAGATCCACCAATAATTCTTATATCAAATTTAGCTGCAGCATAATCATTCCATTTACCTATAGCCATACCAAGATCATTATATAAAGTTTTATTTATTTCTACAGTTTTTTCATCTTGTATAGCACTTGGTTGAACAATTCTAAATACTTTATGTGCAGTATATGTTGCCTGACTAAATTGCTTTACAATTTCACCTAAATGAGCTAAAGCTGGCTCAAGAGAATGCTTCATCCAATATTTAACTCTCCTTGTTCCATATTCATCCATAGCAAGCATGCCTCTATATGGCATATCTGCAGTAGCTTGAGTATCTCCCTGCATTGAAGAATATATACCAGCTAGGTATTCCATATCAGATTTACCTTCATTAACTATACTAAAAAAAGCATTAGAGAGTTGAGCTGGCTGAACAGCTTGAGGTTGTTCATAACCATGATTTACAGCAAGTAAAGCACCGGGGGAGGAGGAGTATTTCTCCCAGTCATCTGCATTTATACTGCCTTCATAATATGTCCATCGTAAGGAGGAACCGAGGGATGCATTGTGTATCATAAGTTGATGTGCCTTATTCAACTCTCTCTGCTTTCCTACCAAAGGGGAAACAGCGGATATAGGGTAGGGTGTTCCTATCCATTTATAGTGAAAAGGTATAATTGGATAATCTTTTACATTTTCAGGCATAATTTCTTCATATATAAATTGATCACCTATAACACAAGTAATTCTTATTCTATCATCATGAAATTTTATAGAATCTACTATAGTTGAAGAAAATTCTTTATCTTCAGATAATATTTTAAATTCTTTTTCTGAAATAACTTTACTATCTATCTGAGCCATTTTCTCTTGAATTTCAGCTATCATTTGCTGTTGTGCTGTTTGCAATTGATTTTGCATCATTTCCTGAGCATTTTTCATTTCAAGATTATATCTTTCTTGAATCATTTCTCCAGATTGCAAAGCCATATCCATCTGTCTTTTTTGTTCTAAAAATTCAACTTGCATTTGTTCTTGCATCTTCTGAATCTGAACTTGAACTTGCTGCTCTGCTTGCTTTACCTGCTCTTCAGATAAAGGCACTCTATAAAAAACATTTACATATGGAACTTTTATCTTTTCATATAATTCAAAATATTCTGTTAAAGGATCATCTTTTCCTTCTTCATCATATGTTGAAGTAATATCAACTTGAAGTATATCCTTTTGTTCTGCATCTAAAGATCTATTAGATAAAGTATATTCACCATCATTAGACGCTGCTTTATTTATTTTTCTTATTTCATCTGGATATAATTTCTTTAAATGAGACTTTGGAAGCATCTTTTTAATCATTATATAAGAAGCATCTCTAAATAACATATCTCTTGATTTTGGATCTATAAATATATCAAAAGGATCTGGTTGATGAATAATAACTTCACCCATACCTTGATCTTGATTTTTATCAACTGTAACATGAAGGTATCCAAGAGATTTAGTTACAGAATCATTTATAGCATTAGAGAGTAAAGTCTGTCCATTAGAATTAGCCCAAATATAATCAGCCATGTCTGAAAATACTGCAGCTACATCTGAATCACTACCATCTACTCCTATAGCTTGCCACCTAGGAGTATTAGCAGTAGCATAATAATTTAACATTTCTACAACTGGAGTTATTCTATTAATAGTAAATGAAGGCATACCTTGATCTTCTAAGCTCTTCTTTTCGCTATCAGAGAGTTGATTATCATTAGCAAAATCATGCCCCTGTTGATTAATAAACTGCCATTGATCTCTATGAGAAGATCTTAGTCTACTGAATAACTCTTTTACTCTATCAGCTTTTTTCTTAGCCATTATTCTCCAGCTTTATATCCTGAATGTGAATGTGTTGTATGTACATCTCCTGCTCCAGCCTTATCATTAGATACAGAAACCTGTCCACCATGTCCCATCATTCTTACTCCCTGTCTAAAAGGAGGTCTTGCAGGAATAGAAGTTGTAGGAGTCATTGGATTCTCAGGATTAACTTGATTAGCACCCATAGGACGATTTATTTGACCCCCATATTGCTTTTTATCTCTTTTAAGCCATTTCTTAATAGAAGTTTCTGCACCCATATCAATTTCTTTTTGCTTCTTCTTAGCTCTTAAAGCTTTTGCTTCTTTAGACCAAGGAATCCATTTGGCTTTTAATTTAGATCTTTTAAGTTTTTTAGCCTTTTTAGCTCTCCTTTTCATAGCTTCTTTTTTTGAAACTTCTTTACCAAATTTAGTAGGTGTTTTAGGTTTTGTTTTTGGATCTGGTCCACTTGTAGTCTCATCCATAGCCCAACCACGCTTTTTATACTCAGCTATTCTTTCTGCAGATCCATGCTTACCAAGCTTACCCCATTCAGCTTTACTTTTATATCTTGTAACTGCTTTAGGTTTAGTTTCTACAGCTTTCTTTTTACCACCCTTTTCTCCAAACTCAGAAGTCATAGCTTTCTGGCTTTTAATAAAATCTTTCTTAGATGTACCAACAGCTTTCTTTCTCTTAAGAGCCTTAGTTTCACCTTTATAATATCCCGGCTTTGTTTCAGGAGCCTTTGTTTCGCCTTTATAATCTTTTGCTTTAGGAGCTTTAGTTTCAATAGTTTTTTCTTGTCCCTTTGTAGCTTTAGCTATCTCTTTTTTTAAATTTGCAGGAGATGGCTTTTTACCTATAGACCTTTTAGTAGCCTTCCCAGCGGCAGCAATACTTGCTAATTGTTCTTTTTTTGTTAAAGGTTTCTTTTTTTTCCTTTTCATCTCTTCCCAAGCCTGCTTCATGTAGCTTTGAGGTTTTCCGCCTTGTGCCATAGTAGGTATCCTACCTTTCTTGTTTAATTCGTCTAAAGTCTTTTTGCCAAGCTTGTCTACACTTGATTTCTTTATAATATACTCTCCACCTTCTAGTTCTACTGGTTCTTTGCCACCTACAATAGCAGCGATCCCACCATATTTATGAGAGGGACCAGAGAGGATCCCCCCTTTCTGTTTCTTTTTTCTATTCATGCAACTACCCAACTCTTTGCTTTTGGTTTCTTTCTCCGGTATTCACCTTTATTTTCAGTAATACCCTTCGGAGGATAACTGAACTTAGCTGCATAAGCTAATGCATCTATGCAATCATCATGAGCCATCCGAGGTCCAAATGTAAGAATTTCTTGCCTTAAGTCGTAATCATCTTTTTTAAGATGTATCTGACCTACAGAAAATCTAGCAGAAAGAACTTCTTGTATTCTATCTCTTTTACTCATTCTAGTTCCCGGCTTCTCAGCTTTAAACTTAACTCCAAAATCATTTCTTCTCTTCATCTCAGAGATTAAAGATTGCATTACAGGCTTGGACATAGTAGTATCTTCCACAGTAAATAAGTTAGGATGATATATACTATTTAAATCAAACATATAATCAACTATACCTTTAGTTTTTTCTCCTACTATAGCAAGAACAGGAATACCTCTCTTTTTTACATAATCTAATACATAGAGATTGTTATCTTCATCTACTGCAATTACCATAATAACCGAAAAGTCTGCATCTCTTCTTTGGGAGTCTGTTGCAGGATCTACTCCAGCAAATACATTCACAGGCTTAATCTCACCATCATCTAATGTTAAGAAAGATATTCCTTGTTCTTCCTCATGCATAAAAGTTCCCTCATATTCCTTAATATGTCTACGAGTCCAGATAGAATCATCTTCACTCTGAACTTGCATCATATATTCCTGCCAGAACTTACTTGGCTGACCGGAGTCTATATAGAACTTCTTCTTTCTCTCTAATTCTTTTTTAGGAAACCAACTATCCCATAGAACAGTTCCATCATCCTGTAGAGCTTTAAAGAGCTTAACATCCCAGCTGAAGCTTCTACCTGCTTTCCTAGCTTTTTCATAGTTAACTATTAAGTTATTAATGAAACTATCAAAGTGAACTGGAGTTCCATTAATACGTAGACGACCTGTCTTAGGTTCTAGAGCAGGGAAGACAACAGCTGTAATTAGGTTAGAGTTTTTAGATCTAGCTTCAGGAGTAATTGTATTGTTTTCATCCTCAAAGTCATCTAAGACTATAAGATCATATCTCTTATGCAATTTAGCACCACCACGTATTCCAGAGATATTAGATTTAGATATAAGTTTACATCCATTAGCCATCTCTATATCAACCTCTGTCCATTTCTTCCCTTTTAAATTCCCAAAATAATATTGAATCTTTTCATTCATCTCAATATGAGATTTAATATAATCCATGTTACCAGTAGCTAGTTTAGCAGTAGCTGATACCCATCCATAAAATAATGGATCAGGCTTCTCTTTGCAGAATCCCCATTCAAAGTCTTTCTGATTAAAACAAAAAGATCTCATAAGATCTGCTTTAGTTAAAACAGTTTTACCATGCCCTCTAGGCATAATGACTGCTAACTGCTTAACACTTAAATCATTTATTGCATCTGCTATATTATAATGAAACCAAGGAGTCTCACTCCTCATAAAATCATCTGGTAGGAATAACTTACCGAAAGCTATTATATCAGTATAGGCAAGTTTTAATGCTTCCTCTTCTTTGGAAACATTATGTAGGTTTATATTAGGAGATTCCAAGCCTTGAAAGAGCTCTGTCTATTTTAGCATGCAACTCCTCTAGAGAGTTATTAATATCTTCTAATTGCTCATCATGTATATCAAGTACATCTTTAGCTGATGTAAGATACTCTTCCATCTCAGTTATCTTGGCAATCTCTATTACATCACCACATTTACCATTCTTTTTTGTATCTACTTTTGTTTTAGCTTTAGCCATTACTCTCCCTAATGTTTCATCCTAACTGGATGAGGTTTATTATTACTTGGTCAAACATGCCAACCTTTAGGCATCTTTACTTTACCACCCTTTTTCATTCCTCTTACTGGACCAACATCAGCTGTCTGTAAACTTTTCTTTTTCTTTTTAGCTGTTCCATACATTCTTCTGCCAGCTGGAATTTCACCACCATCAGCATAAGTAGGAATTACACCTTTAATTCTATCCCAAAGACTTGGAGGATTCATAAATCTATCAGCTTCTACTGAAGATACTGTATCAGCAAAATCCGGATTATTTCTTATAGCTTCCATTAGCATCAATGAAGACAAGGCTCTTTTATCAGCTTCATTAGTTAAACCTTCTATATCTCTAACTATATGCCTATCTTCTCCACCTTTAGTCTTAGCTTTATATCTAACAACTTGCCTAGTTCCACTTTCTATAGGTTTATGAGCAACTTCCTCAATAGAAGATGGATTTATTCTTCCACCTTTCTTATACTTTTTACCTTTTTTTTTAGCTAAATCTTTAAAAGTAACCATATCTTCAGGTCTTAATTTCCCCCATTCTGGATTCCGAGCTTCTCTCATAGATTTGTTCCAGTCTGCAAATGATTCCTTTAATTCTCTTCCACCTTGCTTAATCATATCTTCTTTATTACCTGCCTTTAAAAAACCTGCCCTTTCTTTTAAAATTTTAGCAGATAATTCAGCATCTGATAATTGTTTTTTCTGAAAATCTTTTATTGCTTGAGCAATTTGCTTACCTTCTGCTTCAGTTGTTCTTCCTGTAGCTGATTTAAAAGTACTTTTCTTTGGCTTCTTTATTATATTCTTAATCATCTTCCAAAAAGAACCGCCTCCTCCACCAACTGTACCCATAGCAAGATTAACTACATCTTCTATATTTTCTTCTACATATTCTCTAGCAGCCTCTTTTCCAGTTTGAGGTCTATCTCCGGGATTAAATTCTGCATATCCTCCACCTTGATATTTCTTTTCCATTTGCATAGGTTTTCCAGTCATTGCAGCCCAAGCTTTAGCTTTCTGCATTCCTGCTTGAGTGTAAGGGAAATCTACTCCATCTACTTTAGGCATTCTTTACCTCCTTTAATTGTGGTCTTTCAGCTTTCTCAAGCTGTTGAGGTTGGAAGCCTTGGAATAGAGCTCCAGATACCTCTGTTACTTTGTTAGTTTCTTTAAGTTCTAAAATCTCACCAAGCTCGAATAAAGCTTTCAGCTTATCTGAATGTTTAGCTTCTTCATTGAGGGCAATATCTCTTATTCCAGCTAATACAAGTTCCGGGCTAATGCCTAAAGACTTCATTACTGGCTTTAATTCTTCTTTCATAGCTTTCCTGATTCTTTCAGATTTAACTAGGATTCCAGCCTGTAATTTAGCATATTTCCTATTATTAGTTCTATATACTTTTAAATAAGCATCTTCCGGAGAAACACCCCTTGCTAAAGCTGCAGAAAAAAGGATTTCGTTCTTTGTCAATTCTTTTCTATTCTTATTTATCTTTCCAGATATACTATAAATATCTTCTCTTCTTTCTGTATCCATATACTTAGATCTTTCAGAGAAAGTACCTGTGCAAGTACCGAAAAAGGAAACGATCTTTATTCTTCCTTTCTTAGTCTTCATTCTGCTTTTTCTTAGGATTTGGACAATACAACCATCATTAGCTAACACCCAATCTCCTATCTCAGCTTTACGCCAATCTTTTAGATAGACTAGATCAGATGGAAGTTCTGAAATGTCTTCATAGACATGATGCTCTTGTTTGTTTACAATGTAAGTTCTCATAGTTTAAGTTACAACCTCTTTTTTAAAAATTGGAGCATTTTAATGCTGCCTCTTATATAGCTTGGGGGTGGGTTGGAAATAGGATTTCCATATATGTTTTTTGGTTATTTTTGGTTTTTAGTTATTTTAATTTAAATGAAAGGATGTACGATGGATGTTAACCCAGTAAGTGAGCTGATCAAAGCTGCAGTACTTAATGCAGTAAAGATGAGTGTGCAAGCTACTAATGTAGTAGTGGCAAAGCAATCAGCTAGTAGGTATCCTAATATGAATAAGATTAATAATGTCTTAACTAGTAGTGTAGAGAATGTACAGCAGATGACTGCTTTATTGAATGGCACTCAAGTAGATAATCCATTAACTAATCTTCTTAATTCATTAACAGCGAATGCTAAGCAATTGCCTGCAAAGACAACTGTAGAACCACAGATTAAGATAGATTACAATGTCTTAGCTAAAGCAATAGTTAGAGAAGAAAGAAGTCTAAGCAGCTCTTAACAATTGAGGGGATTAATTTCCCCTCTCTTATCTTTAAATAGTATATTATTATCATTAGTTGGTATAAACAGGCTTAAAACAGGCAGTATGAGCTTTAAAAGCACTGCATAAAGTAATTCTATAAGCCCTAATCCTACTATGATATCTATATACTCTTAGACTCAAACTTATACTGAAAGGAATACTAATGATCTCAACAATATCTTATTACTTTAATAAATACATTGCAATAACCTGTTGCTCTTTAGCTTGTCTTACTGGAATAATAGCTTTAGGACTAATTGCTCTAAACTTAGAAGATTGGACCATCTATTTAACTATACCTGTTCTTATCTTATTTATATATCTATTTATAGATCTATTAAATGATGAATTAAACCTAATTAATGATCAAGATGAAGAAGACTTTGAAGACTCTTTACTTCACGATCAAGATTCAAGAGAGAGGTTATAATGGCTAAGAACTTATTTGATACAAGCTGGACAAATATAAAATTCTATAAACCTTTTAGGGAAGAACCTCCAAAGAAAAAAAGAGGTAGAGGTTATACTAAACCTGCTCTATGTAAGAAAGCTAGAAAGAAGAAACAAAAAAGGAATAAATAATGATATTTTTAGATAAATACCCAAGTGTAAAATTATTATCAGATGTAAGAGTTGTTAATTATAGCTCTCCTCATTCATATAGATTTCATACAGGTGAAGTATTGCCAGCTTGTAGTAATGAAGTAGCTCAAGATACTAAACTTGAAGCTCATCATGGTAAAAAAGCATCTTTAGATCTCTATGGAGAAGATAGAGGTTGGGATGATATAAGTATTAACTATTCATTAAGTTTAATGCAAGAAGAAGAACTAACTAAACTTGCTAAGTTTGATGAGATAGATATTATCTTAGTGCCTTATCCTGTATTAAATGCCCTTAAAGAATGCTGGGAACATGATGAAAGATGGGATGATGTATTTTATAAAGTAAGAGTTTGCAAGCTTCATGATAGAATAACTAAAGTCATTAGAGCTGATGAGTTCTGTGTATGAAGAGATGTGATACTAAAAACTGTAAGAAGCAAGCAAGAACTATGACTAAAGGTAAAAGGCTTTGTATTAGATGTTATAATGCAGAGCCTGTAGAAGATGAGGAGGAAGATAAAGATTTATTAAAGCCTCATTCTAACTAGTTATATATTATATAAAATATAATTAATATGCAACATATTTATCTCTAGTAATAACAAGCACTTACGGAGTTAATTGTATAATGCAAACAAGTGGTTTAATGATCCAAAATAAGGAATTAATATAATGGAAAAGAAGTACACAATAAGCCAAGTATCTAATGGCTATATAATAACACCAGATTATAAAGAGAGTTTAAATAGGAAAGATCTAAGAGTCTTTAATCAGTTTTCAGATATGACTGCTTATTTATATGAGAGATTTAATGAAGATCTAGATAAAACAGCTGCAGATAAGTTTGCAGATAATATAACAACTGAAGATCATGGAAAGCTTAAAGAATTAAGAGCAAATACTATTCCTATTTTACATAAAAAGTGCTATAATCTGCCTCTTAATGTGAGAACATTAAATTGCTTAAGTGCTGCTAGGATAATTGAGATGAAAGATCTATTATGTTATGATAAGCGTATGTTATCTAGATTCAAAAACTTTGGAAGAAAGTCTTTAGCTGATTTAAAACTTGTTTTATTAAAAGAAGGATTAGGTTTTGTAAAGAGGGGTTTTGGAGATAAAGCTAAAGCCAGTCTAAGTGATAAAGAATTTTGGAAATGGTATTCTATAAACAGGAGTGGCTGGTAATGACTAAACAACAAGCTATAAATAAGATAGAAGATCTAGAGCATGATAATAAAGCTTTATGGCATTATATGCAATGTCTAGAAAAAGAAGTAAACAAACTAAAGGAGAAGTTAAATGAGTTATCACAACACAACAAATCTTAATGGTGAAGAGCTTAAAGAAGCTAAAAGAAATGCTGTAACTCAAGAAGAAAATGTTATAGATATATTTGAACATTTAACTTTTGTTTATGGTAAAGAACAACTGTTAACTCCTAGCAGAATAGAATCTCAATGGATTAATCTATTAAGAGGTAGAAAGCGGTTTCCTCCTATAACATCTATTAGAAGAGCTTTAACTAATTTAACTAAAAAAGGGAAGCTTGAAAAAACTAATAAGATGGAAGTTGGTAAGTATGGTAAACCTGAACATTGTTGGAAGTTAATAAAGGAAGACTATCAACAACTAAGTTTAATATAATTCCTTTCTTGTGGTGCGGATGTAACCATAGGAGACAGAGGGGATAACTACTCCCATTGTTGTTCCCTCTTGAAATTGAGAAGAGTAAAGACAGGAATAAAGCCGCCTGCAGATTGCAATATTGTT
>VTLG01005742.1_pt1 | contig 46909 bp, 65 predicted proteins | sample 4694571 | NCBI WGS metagenome assembly VTLG01 (sample SAMN12604809, study PRJNA352737) | marine metagenome | biome: ENVO:00000447; feature: ENVO:00000209|ENVO:00000569|ENVO:01000036; material: ENVO:00002151; isolation source: viral sequences binned using virsorter ... | reverse complement strand
AGCTTTTTTCCTACGTTCTGCTTCTGCTTCTTTCTGAAATATATCAGTATAAGAACCACGTTGAATATTGCGCATCCGATTAGATACGACTTGACATTTTGCTGATTTACTCATAATATAATTTTCTCGATTTTGTTGTATATACTATACAATAAAAACGGATAAATGTAAAGACTTATTTCTCAATTTTTTCACGAATGATATCTTTTCCAGCAGGACCAGTCCAATGAATGACTTTTGGTGGAATAGTCCATTTTCTTTTTGTTTCAACATCCCGCCTTAACCAATTATACTCATCTGGCAACTGAACAATAAGATTTGGTAAATCTTTTACAATATCCCATAATACCTCTTGGTCACCACGATTTGTTAGATTGATACATTTATGTGACCATAGTTCTAATAGCTTAGAATTATTTTCTACTGCAAAGACTCCAGTTTGCCATCTGCATCCCCAAGAATGATAGGGGTCATTTGCACATGCTATTTTATCAGTTCTAGTGTATTCAAATATGTCAGAAATGTTTTCCATTATTTCACAATCAAGATCAATCCAACACTTTTTATTTCCTTTTGTTTTAGCTAAGGCCATAGGTTTATAAAACCATGCGCATTCTTTTATTGGTGGAAAGGTAATGAATTCATCACAATGTTTTTTTGCCCATTCAGCCCAGTCTTCTCTCATTCCAAAATCACATATAGTAATTTTTTCCTCTGAATGATATGCTTGAATATTTTCTAACCACCATGGTAACAACCATTGTTGATTTGCATCGACACCTGTTACAAAAGAATTATACTCAGTTGATGTAGTCATTCATAACTCCTTTCCGCATTTCACCAAGAGTAAATTGTTGATTAGCTACTTTAACACCCCATGTTTTTAAATCATCTTTCTTTATGGGTTTAAGTTTATCTATCTTTGCATAATCAGTTTCACCTATTGAAGAACATATATTTTCTTTATCTGTTATCACAGGAATACCATGACATATTGCATCGATTGCAGATAAACTCATATTAGTTACTAAGGCTGAACAATTAGGAAAAGAGTCTTCAATACATGTATTATACCACTTATTACCAGGCCTTGGCTTATTTCTAAAAAGTATTTCTTTATTAGTATTTCTTTTAATCTCAAACATAGATTTACCAATCCATTCATCTTGAGATATATTATACATATACTTACAAACACCTTGAGAAGAAGGTGTTAATAAGATGTGGCCATCTTTAGAAACTGGCTTTTCTTCGTATTGATTAATAAGGTTAGCATACCAAACATCTTGTTCTAATAATTTGTTGAATCTAGTTTCGTCTGTTGATACATCAGATAAATCATTGTGTAAAAGATTTTTGCATATTCTAAAATATGTTTTTTCGGGGTGAGCTATTTCTGGTTTAGGATAACGATTTATTTGAGCACCTATATATCCTATGTCACATATATAATAGTCTTCACCTTTCTTTACACAATCGCGTATCTCAGCAATATTAAATGAGCCTAGACCCCAAAAGAAATGAATCTTTTTATCATTAGACCATCTTTGTTTCCAGCCTTTTTCAATTGCATCAAATATTTTACTTGATAAACAATCGGCCCAGTTAATTTTATGAGTTACTATCACTTACCTAATTCCAACTCATTACATTCCTTATGATACTCAAACCAATCCTTTGCATAATCAATTTCTTCATATCCTTTAAAGTATGGCCCACCTTCAGTATAATGAATATTCTTTACATCTTCTTTTGGCTCATATTCTTCGGCTAACCAATTCCACTCAAGAGGTAAATCTCCAATTAAGTCTTCTGATTCTAACCATTTGAATTGATGAAGTTCTAATCCACTTGCCTTATTTACATAATCAGGTGTCAAGGTAGAACACTTCTTACAATTCATTAACATGAACGAAGACCAATTCTTTTTAGGATAAACTGTTTGTACTTGTCCTAAAAATTTAGTTGCGCTCTTTGGAATATAATCATGTTTGCAAACCTGCACTGCATACTTATCATCTCTGAGTCTCCAGAGTTCTGCGATGTCTGCTTTCATTAACATATCACAATCCATAAATAATGCCCACCCTTGATAGTTCATTAAGTGTGGTATGATGAATCTACTAAAAGAAAACTCAGTAGATGAAAGATTATTTCTTTCTCTAACAAAAGTATCTTTAATGTTTTCAAGATATATTGGTGTAATAGCAATCGGCTGAGTACTATTTTTTAGTATAGAATAAGATAACGTATTGAATGCTACCTTTTCTTTTGAGTCGTATCCTACGAATATATTAATCATTTTTGATTCAATGCTCCATTTTCAATTGCTTTTAAGAAAAGTTCTCTATAAGGGTCATCACCAAAACTCTCTTGTTTAGCAAAAGACTTTCTTAGCGGGTGATGTTTAAACTGATTACATAAGTCAAGTATTTCTTTCTTATGTTTTACCTGTTGTTTTAAAAGCTCATCTTCAATTGTCATCATTGGAAGAGTAGCTTGTTTCTCATTGGCCTTTAACCAATCTTCGGTTTCTTTTATTTTTTCATCTATGAAGTCCATCGTATAATGTATTTTCTTGGCTGAATCCAGTCTTTTTTCTATTTCCTTTACAATGATCATAAAGTTGACCGACCACTGATCTTGCTTGAACGTGGCCACCACCATTATCACCAATGTTATGATTATTTATTTTAAATTCCTTTTCAAATTTTATTCTGACATTATCCCATATATAACTATCATGCCATTCCTTTAGATTGAATAAAGTATCTTTATTATACATATCTTGCATTGCTTGAGCATACTCTTTTGTTTTTGGGTGTTTTAAATTAAAATAAAGATAACCACATTCTGAATATAAACTATCACCTATAATTGGTTTACCTCTACCTAAGTAAGTCATCATTGAATTGTCTCGGTGGATATGTTCTCTTATCCAATCTGAATTACACTTTTTATAAAATACACTATCAGCATCGATACAAATTACGCCATCATATCCATTAGACTCATTAAGTATCCAATCAGTATAACTATATACTTTATAAGAAAAACTAATTGAATCATGTGATGTTGGTCGACCACCTCTTAATAATCCCCAAGCATTTCTAGGTATAGGGCGCTTTTTGTTTCTTTCTATAAATTCTTTACACTGAGGTATCTTATCAAAGGTAGAATATACTTTATCTATACCAGCTTTATTATCTAGGGTATCTTCTGAATATACATATAAAGGAAATTGCCAGTTATATGAATTAATGAACTTATACGCATAAGACTTTAAAATATTATTATTAAAAGTTGTGATTGTCGCTATCTTCATTATAACCAATATTTGGTAGGGTAATATTGCGGATGTGTATGTCGATGAGTTTTCTGTAAATTTCTTGCTTCAATAAATGTTGGAATAATTGTACATTCAATATGAGTATACCCTAATTCTCTTGCAATAAGTACTCGATTAGAACCACCCCATGCTACATACACCTTCTCTGACATATCTTCTGCAAGCCAAAATGGTAATTCATTAATGTGTTTCCCCCATTTTGCTTTTTGACCTTTTAATTCATCTCGAGTACAATGAACGGTTAAGACTGGATTGTGTAATCCATTTTTTGCTATATCTTCTTTTAAAGGTTTATAAAATACTTTTCCTTGGTGAACCTCTGCTTTAGGAACTGACACCCATATATCATTTACGTCTAAAACTATCAATGGATATTTTTTTCCGTGGGTGCTTTTTTCGAATTTAGTGGTGTTTTCCCAGTATCCTTGTTTATGATAACTACTTAATAATTCTTTTCTCATATTATAACTCACTGCTTAATACATATTCTAATGCGCGTTGTGCTTCTTTCTCTATTGGTCTATTCTTATACCAACCTCCAGTTTCTAAATCTATTTGTCTACATAGAATAGAAATGTCAGTTGCTGTTATAGGATATTTATACTTTATTGCAGAGCCTGCAATAGAAATCATTATCTGATACATCTTATGATACCAACCAGTTTCTGTAATACCTCTATACTCTTCTACCAATCTTTTATGAACAAACTTACAATCGTGGTATGATGTCCAAGTATAATCATCATTAGTAAGACTATCTTTCCTATGCTGAAGAATTTGTCTTTGCATTTCAACTGGTAATTTAGATAAGAAGGTACCACTATTATCTACATAATCATACTTGTCCATTAATACTTTAGGACTTAGTTCCATACCATCATTCCAAAATGCGAAGTTATATGCATTTGGATATTGAGCAGGTATATAATACATACGAGATAAATCTTTAGTCTGTGGGTCACCGATAGAATTAAACTCTTTATTTAATGCATACCAAAAATGTTTTATCTTATCTGCTTCAACGTCATTTTCTAATCTGAATACGATTCTAAACTTTGGTTTTTCTTTTGTAGATGATGCAGTTGAGTAACATACATATTCAAATGGTTTAAATTGTTCGACTGCTTCTTCAAATGTTGAATCATATTCATCAATATCTAATGCACACCACCCTGCCCATTTGATCACGTTAGCATTTGCTCGAGTTGTACCTTTTTCATAAACTGCTGGAGTGATTAACGGAGATGGTTTAAGATGAGACTTCTCACCTTTCTTTGGTTTATAACCAGGTTTCCTTGCCATATTCAATAAAGCGGCAGAGAAACGATTCCAATCTTCAAAGGAAAATCGTCTATGCGTTTTATTATCAAATATACTTGGAAATGCTGTAAACTCTATTACCATTTATCTATCCTATTATCATCACCTTCTTCTAAATCTTTGAACCATTCATCTGCAATAGGCCAAACGGACATTACTATAAAAGCAATGGCGATACCAATTGTTCCTAGAAATATTAATGTACCTTCGTCCATATCACTAAAAATGTTACTACCATTAACATTAATGCAAAGTTAGCCCAAGATAAAAATAGTATCATACTTACTTGAGCTTTGTCATGTTGTCCTATCATAGGCGTACCCATTATTCTTTCTCCATATTATAATTTAAATATCATTTCATCTTCTTCGTCGTCTGTAAAAAATTCTTCACCAGCCTGTGTTGTATTATAATGAAAATGATCGTGAAAAAATAGATTTTCAATTGCATTATAAACTTCATCTTTTTCTGGCTCTGGCTCAATATATAATTCTGCGCCATTATCATCTTCGTGGCGAGATAGTTTATATTCTATGCCTTCTATTTTTACTTTAAAAATATAGATAATTTTATTATATGTAATTTCAGGTGTTTCTGTAATTTCTATTTTCATAAATTTTCAATCTTTCCATAATTGCCGGAGTGATCTGGTGGTGTCCAACCTTCTGGTTTTATTAGGTCTGGTAATCCGTACGGATTTGGTCTAGATTCTTTGATGCCAACTTCTTTGTTTAGATTTGCGGCCAATACTTGATTCCATGCCTCGTATGCATTAATACCAAAAGCATCTAGAGTTCCAATTGCTACAACACATAAATCAATCAATGCATCAACTGTTTCTTCTGCATCAATAGGAACCATAGGCTTAGTTGCCTCCTTTAGTTCATCAAGTTCTTCTTGTAAAAATCTAACTCTAAAACTTAGATATGCTCTAAGTTCTTTCTTATCTAATTTTTCTATTGCTTCGTGAACCCCATACTTTTTATGCATTCGGTTCATATCTTCTGCCCAGTTTATACTCATATATTATCTCTTTTTATGTTGACTATTATACTATATTTCATCACGATTGTCAATCTCATCTTGATGTATTTTCTTTAAGTGCTTATGTTTTCTATCTTCATGCACTCGTGTTTTCGAACCCATTAATCCTTGTTTATTTTTTCTTACGCCAGACCAATCGATAGAGTCATAATTAGATTTATACTTCTTATCGTTATAGCCTTTCTTTGGTGTCATTCCTTTGCCCATAATCTTTTACTTCTTTATTTTTAATTTCGTGCATTCGATGTCGAGCACTATAACTATATGTTCCGTTACTTTTATCATTGTGTGACCCATCACAATTTCCATTAGGGTCTTTTGTTTTTCCACATGTGCATTTACCCATTGTTATCTTTTTTAATTTTTATATTTATAGTACACCCATACCATGAATGCAGATGAAAAACCACTTAATACATAGTTTGCCAATAACCAAAAGTCAAAACCAAACCTCATAATAGCATATGCAGTTGCCGACATATATCCAATTATTGATATAATAAAAAGGGCGATGCTAACGTCTTCAACGCTTTTTGTTCTTAGCGACTTTATAATCTGTGGCCAATAACAACTAATAAAACACGCGTTATATACAAATCCTAATAGATTCTCTATCATGCAAAAAAGTCTTCTAGTGTTGCGACTGGTTCCGCATTCCAATCAATTGCTTTAAGTATAATCTCTAGCGGGTCGAGAAATGTTTTTTGAAATTGTAAATCTGTATCAATGTAATCATTCAGACCAAGTTCTTCTGGTAAGTGTTCATTGGGGAAAGCAATTACATTCTCGCGGATTGGGTTGTTCTTACGAAGATATAGAAACTTAATCTTATCGCCATTAGTGATGTATTGGTACTTCTTATCTAAGCCATGTTTTTTGACGTAGTAATTATAAAGAATAGAACCACGAGAATGTATTGGTGTACCTTTACGATAGATTTGAGTTTTATCAACATAATCAGAAACTGAACTAACTCCTCTAGGAAAACCAATCTGCTGAGGTGGTAATTTCTTAAAGGTGTCTTTAAATACTTTGATTGCTTCTTGAGTTTTCTTTTCGTCACCCTGCACAATAATCTTAAACATCTCTTTCATTGCATCACGACAGATCATTGGTGTAGATGATTTGACCGCCTCGATACCCATAACTTTTAGTTTAGGCTTAGCATATCGAACACCTTCATTATCGTGAACATTGAGTATGTATCTTTTCTTGGCTGTCCATATACCACGATCCGCAATAACTTCTCGTCCCATAACCATTCGATTAGTAAACGCATTTGAGTCCTTAGCAAACTGTTCGTATGCTTTCTCTAATACAGGTTCGATTGCCTCAGTGGCAAACTTATCTAGAAAATCTACTGGGTCGTTTTTACAGAACTTATTTACTATATCACCAACACCAACATAAAGAGAATCGGTATCCATCGCAATCACTCTGTCCTTATCGTCAGCCATTACTTTTTGTAAATATTTATTCACTGCGTCTTCACCATGTTGAATAACTTTCTGACCTGTAGTAGTTACACCTTCGGCTACCAATAAGTCAAAGTATCGGAAATATTTATTGCCCATAGCACCATAAAGTGAGTTAAGAAGAATCTTGGTTGCCATCTGTTTATTCTCAAGAATAGTTGCTTCACGAATAAGAGAATCTGATTTACCTTCATTCTCAATCTTCTGTTTAACTTCCAACATCTGTTTCTTAGTGACAACTCGAGTCTCGTACATCTTCTCAACGATCTGCGGAATGATACCTTTCTTATCTTTTCTAAATGTTGCACCATTGGCAGCTTTAGCGCCTTCAGCCTTATCGTGACGAATCAAAGTCTCCGGCGACATATTATACTGAATAATAATATTAGGATAAAGAGAGTTTAAGTCAAATGACATCACCCAGTCATGCATACCAACATGTGGTTCTTTAACATAGCCACCAACAAAAGTAGATGATGCATGTTCTTTTCCTTGTGGTATTGCAATCTTTTGCCTCATCAGTTCACGAAAGATAATAGAATCCCATATAGCAGTTGTGCCAAGAGTATCATTAAAGTTTACACCAGCCATGTATGCCATAGTCATAACCAAATCAATCAATCCGAGTTTCTCATCAATCCTCGAAACCAATGCAACGTCCTTAGCATTGTAATCAATAAATCGTTGATGGTCTCTTTCAAACAAATCCATTAAGTCACCAACATCAGAATAGTCAACCTTCTTCTCACCAAGTACTACATGTGAAATGTGATTGAGTGAATATGATTCTTGGTTACCATAAGTATATGCAAACTTCTTAAACAAATCCATATAGTCAAGTGACGATATACCAACTATCTCAAAGGTAAGTTCTTCTTTTCCGCGAACACCAATCTTTCGTTGTTCTATCATTCCCCAAGGTGACAAATGTTTAGTATCTGATTCACCAAGAATGCGAGCCATTCGATTGACTATGTATGGAATGTCGAAGAAGCGAGTGTTCCAACCAGTAATAACATCTGGCATATTGTATGGTTCTTTCCACCAATCTAGGAAGGCGGAAAGTAAAAGTTGTTCTGAATAGAACTGATGGTATTCGATATTCAAACCAACATCTGAATCTTTAGCCGACCAATCTTTAAGACCAAAGACCACATATTTATCATTCCTAGATGACTTGACTGTAATTGCAAGTATTTCTTCGGCAGCATCGCGTGGATGCGGGAAACCATCAGAGTATGCGGTCTCAATATCAATAGTTACTACATTGATAAGAGAAGTATCTGCCGGAATAGTATTTGGAAATATCGATTGAATACATGCGTGAACATGTCGAGTGTTACCAAAGATTTTGTAATTAGGAATGTCTCCGTAAGATTGAACGAAGTCCTTACACTCTCGCATAGATGAGAGATTAACTTTTTCGACCGGAGTGCCATCAAGTCCTCGCCATTCAGCATTAGGATTCTTGCTCTCGGCAAACATAGTTGGCTTAAACTTTATCTTTCGTAAGTCTGGCTTACCATCAGTATCATAGCCTCGATAAAGAATATTGTTTCCGTATCGACTAACATTAGTATAGAAGTTCACGTAATTGTTCATGTTATATAATATACCATATTTATAGTTGTATGTAAAGAAAAAAAGGGAGTCTCTATGGTAGCAGACCCCCTTTAAATAAATGGGCTGTTGGACTCAGGGTTACCAACGACTTTCAGAAACACAAATCCTGTTTTATAATATCCTACTCGTACCCGCTCCTCATTCCTCAACCACTTGGCCGTTGGTTTGATTCGCGATGCCTTGCAACTTATGTCAGGTTGCTGCTCAGCCAAACCCGATAAGAATCCGTCGACTCTTACCAAAATTGTTGTCGCACCTCGGCTTGGTCCAAGTCCGGCTAAGAGAGCCCGAAGGCGTCAGTTATCTCCGCGTGGCGACTTATTTTATAGATATTTTACCAAGTTATCTCTAAGCTGTCAAAATCAAACATTTGTATCTTATATTGTAAATGATGTTTATCGTTCTTAAATTATGTTAGTTATTATACCAAAGTTTAGCCTTTTAGTAAAGAACTTTTTTTAGTTTTTTTACCATTAATTTCAATGGTCTTTGGTTTCTTTTCTTCAGGTAGTTCTTTATTGATTGTTACCGTTAGCAATCCATTAATGAACTCAGCACCTTCAACTACGAGGTACTCGCCTAAAGTAAATTGTTTTCTAAACTTACGTTGTGCAATACCTTGATGAATATAATTAGCTTCATCATTCTTCGATGTTTCCAATTCATCTGTTTCAATCGTCAACACTTGGTCTTGAAGTGTTACTTTAATATCATCTTCAGCATATCCGGCTAAAGCGATTTCAACCTTAAACGATTCGTTATTCTTTGAATACACGATGTTGTGTGGTGGAAAACTATCGTTCCTTGGTTGGCTTACTACTCTTTCTAATCTTTGAAAGGTAGGTTCGAATCCCAAAATTCTTGGGTCTTTGATTACGCTATCCATTTGAGATAGCAATGCGTACATTGACTGTGTCATTTTCTTTTCTCCTTATTAAGCAAGTTATTGTTTTATTGTAGACCTCGTCGTGAGCACCTACATTCTTTATTTATATTAAAAACCCCCAACTTTAATAAAAAAAATTAAAAAAGTTGGGGGGTTGATTTCCAGTTAATTAAGCAGCTTTTCTCCTACTCTTACGCCAATCTTTAGCATGATTCTTATCCCAAGATTGTTGGGCTAATTCCATTCCAATGTCATAACCGACTTTTTCAGATTCAAGCCATTTGTGTTTTGATATTTCAATCTGTTCCGCTTTTTGTAAAGCAACTTCATATGCTATACCTAATCTATTTCCAACCTTATTAAATTCCTTTTTATAATAAGGATTCGCTGAAAGAAGAAGTATAGAGAATAAACCTGCTAAAGCAAACCAAATGGTTGTGTATGTAATGATTTCCATAATATTTTATTTCGAATTAGTAATTCCGTTACGATTGTAACAAAGTCTATTTATCGATTTTTACGATTTAACATCCAGTCTTTTTTATGATTTTGAACCCAACTTACTAAAGCTTTATTCCAGCCTATGTCTTTACCTGCCTTTTCTGACTCAAACCATTTGTGACGATTGATCTCAGCAACCTCTGCTTGATATTCTTGGTATACTTTGGACTTTTTAAAATCAGCGATATCTTATTTATATTAAGAGTATGCTCTGCCTTTAGAATTACCAATAGTGTATTTACTTTCTAACTCCCATAACATTTTATCTTTATGAGATATGATTTTTATTTCTTTCAAAGATGCCTGATCATTTATTTGTCTTGAATTTATAATATCTAATAAACCCCAATCTGAAAGGAGTGATGCAATAGTATTTCTTCTAGCAATATCATTTTCGGTTAAAGTTGATGGTTTACCATCCAATAAGAATAACTCTTTAAAGTGAGTTATAAAATACCGACCTTGTTTATGAAGAATATGGCAACTTTGATAAAGAGTATTAACTTCTTTCTTTGAAGCTACACCAATCCTAGTTAGTGTCTCTTTTATCTTTAAAAAATCATCAGGTTCATTTAGCGAAACTTCAAGCATATCACTAGGTGACCATTCTATAATTGTATCATTCATAGTAGTATTTATACAAATAACTACTTTAACGAAACTTTATTTCACACATATCACTTTTTCGAGTTTTCTCTATTACATTAACTATATTAATATTTTGATTGGTTTTTTTTCTAATATCTAATACTATTTTGGTATCTTTATGGCTATGCTTTAATATTAAATCTTTATATGTTTCTGCAGGATAATGAGCACCACAACTGGCAAAAGAAGTTATTAAATCAAATTTAATACTTTCATCTATGTCTATATTAGCCGCATCTACGAATGTATAATTAAGATTTCTTGAATTTAATTGTTCTTTTATTTCATCTGTGTTATAATAAAAATCAAAGTCATTAACTGGTCCATATTCTATTTGTCTTGAATTGTTATTGGGGTTTCCGTCCAATAACCATAGTTTAGTTCCATACTTTTCTTGAAAAAACCCAGGCACATACGCAAAACCACAACCAATGTCTAATATTAAGTTTGGTTTATCTTTTAAATATGAATCTAATATCTTAAACCTAGATTTAAAATTAGTATCATTTAACCATAATTCTTTCCAGTTCATTTTCGTCCACCGGTATTTAGACCTTTTTCTAATATATTGATTTGTTTATTATCAAATAAATGAGCAACATGTTTAGCATTGTTACGACTATAACCATAAGCTTGGCATATGATATCCACTTTTTTGTCTTCATCTTCTTTTAACCATTTACTGAATCTCTTTCTTTTTCTAATAGTATTTTTTAAAAAGTCATATTGCATTTTATTATCTAGATGACAATTGACATTCATTTCGTTTGCTAGCATAACAGTATCTTGAAAGTAACCAAGACCACGATTAACAATAAAAGGAACATATTGTTTCTCGTCTTCTTTTTCTTCAATCAGATTCTTTTTAGAATAATTAATTGAGTTTAAAAAATCGAATGGGCTCTTTTTGCTCATAGTAATTCCATACTTTCTCAAAGTAATAGTGTACAAATGTCATAACGATTGATATAAAGATTCCGAATAAAGTAACATGCCAATCACCAAACCATACCCTTGCCATGAGAGTACAGAGTATGATTGATAGTATTCGCCATGTAATTACTTTACTCAATCTTTCTTTCTTTTACCTAAATTATAATTAATAGCAGCATCGATCTTTGGTGTTACTTTTAATCCTACATGGTCATTATATACCAAGGGCCCAAGAGAACGACCATATAATTTTCTTTTGGTTGGATTAGGCGCCTTTGGGTCTGCTCCGTATCTTATTCTTTTGCTCATTAGTCTGTAAATTCGTGTGGGTGGAGGTGTCCGTATGCTGGTGGATATTTACGATGTGGATTAGCATCAATTTCTTTTTGCCTAAATTCATCAACCGACATTGGTCTTTTCTTTTTAATTGTAACTGTCTTTGCCTTCTGTCGTGACATCATTATCCAATTACAAAAACCATTTGTCAGTACACAAAGATAAATGCCCGCCATTATATCAAATGCGGCCGCTATAAAGGATATAAGTAATCCTGCTAATATAAACCATTTTTTCATTTCTTAAATTTAAGAGACCCCATAATCTCAGTAAGTGCGGCAACAATATTCAATTCTTTATCAGCCACAAATGCCGCTTTGTGTTGATAATCCGCTAATATAAGAACCAATTGCGGAATGGACATTGGCTCTAAAAAGTCATAAGCACCATCATATAATTTACGAAATAAAGTAGACGAATCGACATCGGGGTTTTGTGCTACCCATGATCGTACAGATTTGAAATTCTTTTCTCGCAAGAATTGTACAAGGCTATCGATTTGTCTAACGTCGCATCCGACCAAACTCCCAGCCGAAAACTCGCCTGTGCTAGAAAACCGCTGAGCTTCGTTAATAACCCTACGCCAATCAGGCGCGTGTAACATGATAAACTCAGCCAAGATTCGTTCTTCATATTTGATACCTTTCTCATCTAATATAGTTTTTAGACGTTTATGAAACTTAGCTGCCAATCCAGCAAGATGTTTCTTTGTAGTATTAAACTCAATCACCGCACAACGAGATTGAAGTGGTTCAATAATCTTGTTTCGGAAATTACAAGTAAAGATGAACCGACAATTTTTACTGAACTCTTCAATAAAAGCTCGAAGTGCGGGTTGAGTAGATTGGGGATTTAAGTAGTCAGCCTCATCAAGTATTACTACTTTGTACTGACCATCTAAAGAGATTGAAGAAGCAAACTGACGTATCCTATTACGAAGTACGTCAATGCCGCTATCTTCTGAACTATTGATTAAGATATAATCAAGATTGAGTTCGTGGCAAAGAGCCTTTGCTACTGTGGTCTTACCTAAACCTGATGTACCACTTAAGAGCATATTAGGGACTTCGCCCGTATCAACGACCTGCTTGAATGTTGTTTTTAATTCATCAGGTAATATACAATCATCTATTTTCTTTGGTCGATATTCTTCGCACCAAAGGAATTCACCACTACTCATATCTTTAATTACTCACTTACTTCATCATTAGTTCCTTCACCTTCGGTTTCTTCACCGAGCACAGGTGGTTCGTCAGCTGGAGGCTGAGGTTGATTTGCGTTGATAAACGCAACTAAGCGATCGCGTACTCGACCAACTGATGATAGTTCATCACCATTGACGGCTCCTCGACCACTGACTACGTCAATAATCTTTACAACATTGACCATATCTTGGACGTTTAATGATACGTCCTCAGGTGTATTAGCACCCGCATTTGTTTCTGTTTCACTCATAACTATTCCTAGGTTAGTTTATTATACTTGTTTGAGAATACTTCTGTTCGCCTTTCGAACGAAATACTTTTTATTATTATTAAAAGATTCATTAGACATAATTTCAATAAATCCACCAGTCTTATGTTCATATACCATGCGCCCTCGAGTCTTTGGCTTATTAATCTTTTCTGCGCAAGATACGCAATATTTAAATCCTAATTCGAGTCTTTCTTGTGGCATTGGATTACCACAACCACACATAATATATTTAAACGCCATATGTTGATGTACCTTCTAATGCTATAAAATAATTTGCCTTTTCACCTTCCCACTTTGAAATTAATTTAGATGATAGATAAACTGTATAATCACCTGCCATCAACTTCAGATTATTTATAAGAATATCGAAAGAAAAACGTAAACTTTCTGAAACAGTTGGTGATGATATTAGAGACAGAGTATAATCATTCTTACTTGCTCCAGTAGAATCAACCACTTTAATAGCTCCAGTATTAGCTTTAGTCATTTCGATACGCAATGTATTGTGACCAAGAGTTGAACTTGCTTTTAGTATATTACTGATTTCCTCTTCGCTAATATTAATAGTATAGTCAGCCGGAGGCATTGTAATATCTTTTTGTGGTGAAGTCAAAATATTAGGGTCTGCGAATACATACCTTACTTTACTTTTGTTGTTTGAAATCACACAATCATTTTCATTAATAGTAATGTCGCCATTATCAATTAATCCTACAACGGATAGAAACTCATTCACATCGTATATACTTAGTGCTTTGTCAATATCCACATCAGCTGATGCTAAAATATTCTTTGCTTCACTGATGGTCTTTAGTTTACCATTCCCGTCATAGACGAGATTTGGGTTGATGGTCGCAAAGTTCTTTAGCTTTGCTATTGTATCTTTACTTATCTGCATAATTATCCTTTTTTAAATATGTTGTTATTATACCATGTTTGTGTACTTATGTAAATCATAAAGTGATAAAAAAATGCCCCACCACCAAAATTGAGATTGATGGCGAGGACTTGGGATTAAGGGAAATTAGGGAATGTCTTCGTAATCTTCAACACTCTTTTCACTTGCACTAGTTGAGTCAACTTCATTTGACTCTTCATCAGTCAACTCACCCGCATCAATCTTGGAGTAGAGGTCGCTGAAAGCGGTGATGGTATCTTCGTCAAAACGATTGATACACATCTCAATCGACTTGGCTCGGTCGCCAAAGATTGAAAAAGTCTTAATAATGTGGCAGAGTCGTCTTGTCGAAACTACCTCGTCAACTCCGTCGACCTCGAAAGTCTTACGAATGATTGACGCCCATGTGATTAGTTTGTCGAGAAAGTCTGTATCGACTGAATCGAACTTGTCCATGTGGTTACCGACAATCCTTTTCTCGACCACCTTTGAAGGCCAAGGCTGATTGATTGCGGAAACGAATCTTTCTAGGAACGCATCGTCAATAATCGTTGCGGCAGAGAATCGACCATCGTCGGAACCTCGACCTTTGGTATTCGCAGTGGCAATCACATTGAACCCGGCGGCAGGCTTGACGGTCTCACCAGTCTTTTTAATAAGAACGGGCTTACCTTCAAGAACACCTTGGAGACACATGATCTTGTTTGTACCACGATCAATCTCGTCGATCAGAAGAAGAGCACCTTCTTCCATGGCTTTGATAACTGGACCCTTACAAAATACGGTCTCACCATTGATGAGTCGGAAACCACCAATCAAATCGTCCTCATCGGTCTCGGGTGTAATCTGAACCCGTAGAAAAGGAACCTTTGCCTTAGCGGCAGATTGTTCGACCATCATGGTCTTTCCGTTACCGGAGGGGCCACTGATGTAAACTGGATAGAAAAGGCGAGACTTCATAATAGCCTCGATGTCTTTTGAAGCACCCCAACGGACGTACTCCTTTTCAACCTCTGGTATGAAAACCTCGGCTGACTTAATGGATGTCACTCCACTTGCTAAATTCATTTTGGCATCCTCGACTACAGGAGCCTCAGCGACTGGTAGAGTCCAAAGTGGTGAACCCGGCTTGTTCTGAACCAGTGATTTCCGTACGATATAATGTACGGCCGTCTTAGTAATACCTAATGGCTCAGCCTCTTTGACCAAGTCATTGATACGATATGTGACCCCGTGTTTCAGAGTCGAGTGAAGCTTTTCAGCTTCTGCATGATATTTTCTCAATTTACTCATATTATTTCCCTTAATTAATTTATGATTATATTATACCAGATTTGGTGTCATTTGTAAAATCTTTTCTTACTTCGTAACTGTCTGCGGTTGTGCTATTTATGTTGTCGGTAGCATTTTTTTCACCGGCTTGCATAAGTGATACGGCCGCAGATACTTGCGACTTTTCGTACTCAGCCCATATAACCTCTATAACACGGATGCCTGCGTTGCTATATCTCTCCTTAGCCTCAGTCAGCGAAGATGTTTTTGATAGCAGTTTCGTGTCCTGTTTTTTCGTAAGTATGGTCGTTTTTCCGTAATTATAGAAAAACTCCTTAAATTCACTATAATCGCAACCAATATCGATTACCCAAATTTTTATAATTTGTAGTGGTATTTCATGCTCATTTATATATGCCGATTTACCATCAATCTTTCCATTACATGCCTGTCTATGAGTCATGCCTTGGTTTCTAAATTCTTTATATAGCTCAAATGCTTCAGTACTCCAATACTTACAATATCTTCGAACATTCATACTTGAATGAGTTAAGGTATCCATATCGCATGAATACAAATCTGATGCGGTTCGTAATGTTCGGTCGACTAAGTAATGCTTTTCACGATCTGGAAGCACGGGGCTATTTGCCATATCATACGCATGTTTTAATAATTCGTTTATTACTTTTGTTTCCATTTTTGTAATATCCAGCTACTACTATTTTTCTTATCAGCACCACCGACTCCATACTGAAAAATAATTTCTCTATTATCAAATAAACCAGGAGCTTCTTCTGGTACGTTGCCCTGTTTTCTATCTCCACCATTGGCAAAAATAATCCTATCAAACGGGAACAACATCATAACATTTTTTATAGCTTCTATAGCTGTACCATCTTCATCGTTAAATAAAATACAATTATCAATATACTTTAATGCTGATACTATTTCAAATCGTTCTGATAAAGGTAAGAAGTTTTTGCCTTTCTTACGTTCTAACCACGAATCAGAATTAACTCCTACGATTAACTTATCGCCTAATTTACGGGCTGCCTTAAAATAAGATAGATGCCCTGAATGTAACGGGTCAAACCCTCCTGTAACTAATACTATTGTTTCCACTAGGCTACCATTTCCATAAATTTGTTAACGAAGATTCTGTCATTCTTTCGTGAAGTTTGATTCTTCTTAAAGGCGTTGAGTAACTGATGGTCTTTCATTCCGTCAGTTTGTATCTCACTGAAATCATTGGAGTCCATTAGATTGACTTTTTCGTTTTTGATAAGAAAGACTCGGTCGAAACCACCGGAGCCATCTCGTGTGACGATTTTGGTCTTTTTGATTTCTTTCCACTCATCATTTGAAAGGCTAGAATAACCAGCTTGTCTTGGGTCAGATTTGTTGTTTATTAAAAAGAAGTGAGTCAATGTCGCTCCAGTAGTTTTCTTAAGGTGATTAACGAAAGCTTCATCAGAATTATATTGTTTTTCCATGTCGAACATCGAACCATTTAACTTTCCGATACCAATACCACCCCATTGGTCGTGAACATCCATTCTGTTTCCTGAGCCATCGGTTAAGTACATGATTGAAGTTTTCTCAATCTTATGTTGAGCTTGAAAATCTTTTACCTTTTTCATTAATGCAACGGTTGCTAATGCTAAAGGAGTGCCACCCATCGACTCCATTCGTGAAGGCTCACCTCTTGAATTCCACATTTCTGATGCGACGAACATGTGGAATAGAGCTTCTTTCCAAACTGACTTCTTCAAATCAGAAGAAAGTAACTCAGTCATGTGAAGTGTCTTCATGTCGATTTGACCTTTTTGTAAATCGTAATCTTTCTTTTTGTTAGCTCCGTAATAGTTGGAAGTAAATCCGTAAACTTTAAAAGGAATACCAACCGCCTTACAGAACATTGAAAGGTTGATCGCTTGCTTGTAAATTGTTCCGATAACACTACTCATCGAACCGGACATATCGATTAGAAAAATCATTCCGTGAGACTTGGCATCGGCTAATGTGGTAACCGACTTGAAAATATCTTCACTGTACTTGTAAGCGTGAAGCGCATTAACATCTAACTTACCAGTCTTAGCAACTGTAGCTCGAGTATATTGATAAGCTGACTTTTTCATTTCGAACTCCATCTTCAAACTATTGACGAATCTTTTGGAAGTCGCATTGAACTTTCTGAACTCCTCTAGAGTATCACCTTCTTGGTAATTGTTATCCCAGTTACCTATTGTAAATTTTGTGGCATTGATAAAATCTGAATTTGCCATTCTAGACATTTTCACTCCGAGATACGGAACGATTGCATCTTCAATCTGTTCTTTAGTGGGAGCAAGAAGATTGTAACTAGAGGTATCGTGTTCGCCGAAATCTTTGTCAAGTCGGTCATTGTTAAGACTCTCATTTAATGCGTCCTGTGAATGAGAACCATACTGACCGGCGTCTTTGACTAGAACCTTTGAATCGACTGACTCAGCTTCAGTTCCGTCGTCTTTCCAACCATCGTCTTGTGGACTGGAACCATTTCCTGTCTCGTCGGAATCGTCTTCTGAATCATTGTCAGAATTACTTCCGCCATCTGAATCATTGTCAGACTCATTGTCATTTTCTTCAGGTGCCATCCAATCTCCGCCAGAACCAGAATCAGACTCTTCAGTTTCTGAATCGTCGGAATAATCATCGCCTTCGGTTGGAACACCCTCACCTTCGCCATTCTCGTCGGACACCTCATTGCTTTCACTTGGCTCGTTGTTTTCAACCTCACCAAGTTTTTCTTTGAATAAATTGACGGCATCGAGAACGTCGTCGTATGTCACACAATTGAAAGCAATATTGACTAACTCCATTTCGTGGTCTTCGAACGGAACCTCCACCAAAGAACCGAGCTTGGCTTTGATATTGATTCTATCGATAAGAGTTCTTTCCGACATAGGAATCGAACTCAAACTGAAAAAGTCATTGTCATGTAAAAATTTGTATCCTGCTTTGAAAGATGAAATCAAACCGGGGTATTCTTTCTGAACCAATTTCTCAATTCTGATATCTTCAATAATGTTACAGACTGAGAAAGGAATACCCTTACATTTTGCAGCGAACAACTCAGAGCCATCGGCTGGAGTATTTAAAGCGTGGGATATTTCGTGACCGATAAACAAATCAAGCACATCATTGTTGATGTTTTCCCAAAGTGGTAATTCAAGAATCCGTGTCTTGAGATTGAAAGAAGCGGTATCAAAGTTGCCCCTCTGTATTGTAATATTTTCTCTAGCCAATAATTTAGCTACCATAGATTTGACCTCGGTGGACATCAGCTTTGAGATTTTGTCGTTTTGAATTGTCTTGGTTTCGTAATCCATATATCGTCCCTTAATTATGTATATATTATACCATAATCGGGCTCTGATGTAAATAATTATTTTAAGCCTTAAGGCCATATACCGCAATGGTTTAGGAGCTAGGCACTAAAAAACCAGTCGACTTTTATAAGTGATACGGCCGCAGATACTTGCGACATTTGGCTTAAAACAAAGGGGTTTAATAGTGTCCTTTTCCGCCAAGATTGGTTAAACCTCGATGGTTCGCGTCGATTCTAGCCATAGTATCTTTCCAACCTTGTCCTGCCAACTTTTCTTTATTATTGATCATGTTGGTTTGAAAATTGGCCCCACCATATATTCTAAAAATCTTACCCGATTTGCCACATAAAGGACATGGTTCAGAAAGAGGTTTCTGGCAATCTGCCATAGGTAGGTTTGCTTCAAAGTTACCATTACAATGCTCACAATTAAATTCATAAATCATATCTCTATTTATAAGAATAGGGGCAGCAAAAGCCACCCCTATTTTTATATTTTTTGATTACGCTTCCCAAGCACTACCACGATACATACCTCGTTTGATAGTTGGGACCGCCTTTTTTATTTCAGTAGGATCGTAAGTAACTCCTCTGTAAATAGCGGTTTTTGTCATTGGCTTGACCACCGCTTTTTCAGAAGTAACTTCCGCTCCTCTATATTTTAGAGTAGCCATTGTTATTTTCCTTTTTTACGGTGCGTTGCTTCATCTATTCCATAGCTCAAGAAAAGAGCCATGTCGACAAAATAGATTACTTCCATCGCTTACGCGACCAACGTATTCATCTTCTATTTATCTTTTCGCAGATGTAAATAACACAAAAACTTAAAGTAAACATACCTATTAATAATCCAATCTTTTCCATTAGAATACCCATTTGTAACCAATAAAGTATTTATTTTTAAATACATCGGCGTCTTTATTAAATAAATGTAATCCTTGATAACCAATCTCTGCATAATGAAATTTATTATATTTCCAAGCAAGAGAAATGCTAGAAACGAATACTTCTTCATCACGCTTTAAATCTAATCCTGCATATCTATTACCAATGTCTTTATATGAAGTTGATAGGTGTGCACCCATTGCACTAACTTCAAGTTTTGGTGTAATCGGATATTTAGCAATTACTGATGTTTTGAGATTCTCTTTCATATTCCAATATGCAACTGAAGAGTCCATTACCTCATACACTGAGTTAAAACCAAGGATAGTTCCTCTTGGTGTAAAGAAAGTTATATTAGCACCATAGGTTGGTGTACTATATTCTGTTAAGTCACCTTGCTGATTTTCTGCTTTGGCATATATTCTACCATAATTAAATTTTATAATCGTAAAAGAATTAGGAACATAAGATAATTGACCAACTAAGATATCCGTATCTATACCACCTCTATTACCATTATATTCTAGGAATGTTTTTGTTCCTATTAATTCTGTAATAAATCTCTTGCCTGATATTCTTTCCAGAGTTAAAGTATAGGCGTCTTTTGTAAAATCACCATTTGTTAATTGAGAACCACTACCAACTGGTAGGTTATCTGACCATCTTTTCATTGAGTTCTCATAATTAAATCGTACTTTATTCAAATAAGTCGGTTGCCAAGAAATCTTAACATTACCTTTATTCATATAATAAGTAACATCGATATCATCATCAATATCACTTGGTTCTCTTTCTGAATGAGAAAAACTATTTGCCGATTCGATTACAATCTTTGGACCGAATTCATATTTACTTTTAATTAGCGCTTGGCCAAAGAATTGTGTTATGTTATCAACTTCACGTTTTCTAATTTCAGGAGTTGCTCGCAGGGTTAGGGAATCACGAAAAAGTTTTGCATTGATACCAATTGTTTGGCTATAGTAAATTGTATCGAGCTGATTAGTCGTTCCTGCAGCTCGCATAAAAACGTTATCATCATAAAATATACGGCTGAATGATGTTATCTCAAACTTTTTTTCTGAAAAGGCAGATGATACCGGCAAGAGGCATAATAATATAAAGTATAATATAAATCTCATGGTTCATACCCAATTTCTACGTCTTCTAATAGCAATAGCAATAAATCCTAAAAATCCTATCATTAACATATAAGTTTCTGGCTCAGGTATAATAGCCATATTAATAGATGAACCTTGCGGACCATATATATCGACTATACCACCAATTTCTTCGTCGGGGTCATATGTAGTAATAAGCGCCATGTAAGGTACATCTTTCTTTAAATTATATGTTAAATCAAATTGAACATCATTGCCACCTTCATAACCGTCATCATCTTGAGCAATTAAATTTAATGATGGGTTTGTTGGATTAAATGGCGCATCATAAAGATAGATAAAGGTATCGGCAGCAAACCATGGCATATTAGTAAATTGAGTTTGATAATTTGTATAATCAAATGAATCATGTGAAGTTATAGAGCTATTTGCGGCTCTCCAATCACCGCCTACATCAACTGTAAAAAGCACCAAGTTATAGTAAAAAGTATCATTACTTTCGTCCCAACCTGGTCGATTGAATGAAAGCGCCGGAGATTCTTCAACATCAAAAGCAAATGTTGTAATCAAATCTGCACTTAAAAGTGTAGATGTAAATAATAATATTAATAGTGATTTCCCTAACCCCTTGAACATAATTCTATTCTCCTATTTACATACGTTTCCGCATCCTAAACAAGCAACGGTTTCTGATCCGCCACCGATTACTCCTAGCATATTAAGTATAATTAATATAACTGCTAGTCCGATTATTGTTTTCTTTTTGTTGGCTTTTACCCAACCGATTATTCCTGTTATGATTTCCATATGTTTTCCTTGATTATTTTTTGAATAGCTTGCCAAGAAATCCGAATATAGCTCCGAATATCCCCAAGCATTTACCCAACCAACTATCTTTTGGTATGAGCAAAGTTAACATTGATAAGATACCAATTGTAGCAATTGCTATCTCAATCAAATTATTTTTACATGTATATAAAATATATTCTATCATTATACTATTTATATTGGAGTTGCATCTGATTCGCTATTACTTAATCGACCTGGTGCGTTTGGACCAAATATATCGGCCCAGATTAAATCACCAGCTGGTCCTGCAGGTGAGACCACATTTACTTCACCATTGCCTGTATCAATTGGCGTTACAACCTTTTCGATTACGACTTCAGCAACTGTTTCTTCAACTACGTCATCTATTTGAACTACTTCTTGTACATCTACGACTACTTCTATTTCTTCTATTGCAACATCTGCTACTTCTGCAATTTCGGCGATATTAATTTCTTCAACTTCTGCTACCTCAAAATCTGAATGAGGTTTAATATCATCTATTGCATCAATAGGTGCTACTTCTATTTCTGGTTGTTCTTCAGAAAGTGGTGGTGCCTCTTCAGCGCCTGATTGCGAATCTGCAAGGATTGCACTTGATTCGTTATCAATAGATACTTCACTATCTTCGACCACCTCCCCCTCTGTATTATCATTATTACCAAATAATGCAGCGAAGAGGCCACCACTAGATTTCTTTTCCGACGGTTGTTCTACGTCGGCATCACCTTCATCTGCAACTTCGATTTCTGTTTCGCCATCATCTGTTTTAGCCTGTGGCTTAGCTTCAGTTTCTTCAGTTGTTTCTGTCTGTGGTGATTCGTCATTTGTGGTTGTGTCCTCTCCTTGTTCGTCGGCTTCCTCGTCATCTCCGCCTGTAAGAAAACTAAATAGTCCGCCTTTTTTCTTTGGTTTTTCTTCAACCTGTTCCTCGGCTTCAGGCTCAGGTTCACTTTCTTCTTCTTGTGGTTCGTCTGTAGCGTCAGGTTCGGGGTCTTCAGATTCTTCCTCAGTTTGTTCTTCTTCACCCTCTTCGTCATCGCCACCAAACAAACCAAAAAGTCCTTTCTTTTTCTTCTTGGGCTGTTCTTCTTCGGCCTCTTCTTCTACTGGCTCTTCTTCAGAATCATCGTTAGTGGTTTCATCAGCAGGTTTAACATTCTCTGTAGTTTCTTCCTCTGCTGACTCTTCTTCTCCACCTGATTCTGGTTCTTCAGATATTGTTGTAGACTCATTTAAATCCTTTGGTTCAGGTTCAACTGGTGCAGGAGGTTCTAAATCGATTTCAATATCACCTACACCTAGTATTGTTGTAAAGCCGGCAAGTGGATCGTCCCAATTAATATTAGGATGTTCAAACTTAACTTCTTCCCACTTCTCTTCGGCTACTTCTGATACATATCTAGTTTCTTCTACGACTGTATCAATTTGAAAATAAGCAGCAGAACCTAATGCTATTAGTCCTGCTGGTCCTAGTGCCTGTACGGTTGTACCTAGTTGTTCGAAAAATCCTGGTGGCTTTGTTAATTCCTCTTTAATAGATGGTCCACCAGCACCACCTTCATCTTCTTCAAATTCAAATTCGGGCTGAACTTCTTTTGCTAATGTTGCAGACGCTTTTTTGAGTAAATCTAATTCTTCATTTAATTTATTAGATTTAGCTATACGCTTAACCGCTAAAAGCGATTCTTCCAAAGATAACTCATCGTTATTCTTTGGTTTTTTTGCAGACTTCTTTTTAGCCATAGTTTTCCCTTTGTTATATTTAGGAAAACCGGGCCTTTAATATAGGTATTTTATGCTGCTTTAGTCCACCATTTTGGAGTGGGACGATTTGTCCAAACCATCTTAAATGTCTTAGCGTGATAATAAGTTCGATAAGATTCTATGGGGTCAGGCCCTTTACAATCCTCAAACATAGCTAATTTAAATGGTGTTAATTCACCTTGTGGTATATTCTGTGGTTCTTGAAGTAAGGCCCCTCTTAATAGATAATCAGTCTTGTGTACTTTCTTATAACGATAGATATATTCGTCACAAAGAGCATTGAATAATCTCCAATGCCAATGATAGTTTTCATTAGACTCCATAGACCAAATAGTACAAGGATGTTTCATGTGAACTGCCTTATATAATTTATGTTCTCTTTCGTCTGGTAATTCCCAATATGGAACCATACGCTTACCTGATTTAGATAACCTTTTATCTTCTTTTCCGTCTAGAATGCGATGAGCAGTCGATAACATTTGTGCCGACTCCACGATCATCTTTACCACATGTTTGTCACAATGTTCTTTAGCTGCAACTTTAGGGTCTTTATCTAATACGAATATGTTCATTTATCTAATTCTTTTAATCGTTTGATTAAAGCTTCTTTTTTATATCTTTTATCTAATTCAATGCCATATATTCTGCCAATTTCTTCAAGCTCATCTTTTGACATTTCTTCATACTTATAATCATATTTTTTTGCAAAAAGTTTGCTAATACGATTATTAATCTCTGCGGTTTTATTTTCAAACCAATCTAATAATTTATCTATCATTCTTCATCACCTTTCACGTATTTAGGATATGCCTCTGCCATTAGCTTACGGGTAAATGACGGAAACACGTTAGTAATTGTTTTATCTTTCATTGCAACAAATATAGGAACATCATCTTTATGTACCTTTTCTAATAATTGAATAAAATATTTTTCTCTATTCCATTGTTTGTCTTTAAAGTTCATTATCTTTTGTATACAATTATGAAATTCTTTATGTGTTGGTAAAGAACCCTCTTCGTTCTCTGTAAATGGCGGAGCGCCGGCTGGCATCTTCATATTGATATGTTTTCCATAAGCTGCCATAAAAATACTTCGTATAGTAAAATCTTCAACTTTTCTAAGTTGATCAATCTTACGTTTATGTTGTTTTAATTTATCAATCTTTTTTAGTTTTTCGTATAATGTAGCCATAATTATTTCCTATGAAAATCACCTACTGATTCCACTAAATTATTCATTCGATTAACAATCAGATAATTTAGTGCTTTCATATTTGGTGTTGGTTTAAGTGAATTATATTTATCTAAAATTTTAGTTTTTACTTCTTCTGGTATTTCTTCTAAATCGATTACTTTCTTATTTCTCTGATAATTACGATATGCTTGAGATGGCATTACATTCTCTAGATTATCATAATCGTCTAACCATGTTTGTATTTTCTTTTTAGATAAAGGGGTTTGTTTCTTATCTTCATCAATGAATGTATCATCAGAAGATAAAACATTGGGTACTCCGTCTCCAGCATCACCTCTAAATATATGTTCTCGTAAATATAAAACTGGGTCTTCGTGAGATACCATCTTTCTGGTAATTGGACTATATTGTTTTACATTACCATGTTTATGTAATTGAATAAAATCTTTATCAGCAGATATGATCATAATTGGTTCATGTTTACCAAACTCTTGAGTTTCTTGAACTAAGGTGGCAATAATATCATCTGCTTCTACACCAAACTCGTGAATAACATCGAAAGGGAGATGCTCTGATATTTCGTTTCGAACATTAGTAAATGTATTGAAAATTTTATCCCAGTCACGACTATCTTTATCACGGTTGGTCTTACGACTTGCCTTGTACTCTGGATAGTAATCTTTTCTCCAAGAGCCACCATCACCACATATAATCATTCGACCATATTCATCGCGATGTTTTACATTGTACATTCGAAGTGAATTTAAAATAAAGTGTCGAATCAATGGTTCTTCATCTCCACCACCCCGTGCGAATAACGCACCCATTGCTATACCTGAATAATCTACTAGTATCATTATGTTTATTATATTATATTATTTCTTTCGAAATGTCAATCACTTTTTCTTAATTAAATGTCCTAAGTGACGTCGATGAATCTTCCCACCAACAAAGGCATTATAGTATTCTTCTGGTTTAAGTAATACATCATTATCGATTTGTTCTTTCATTTCATAGTAAGACATTTCACCAGCTGTTTTACAAAGTCGAATGATTTTTCTTTCGAAACGCCACTCACCTGTATTTTCCACCAGTGATTTGACTTCTTCACTTGAACCGTAATAAGATTGCCAATCTGATTCTTTGAGTGACCTTCTTTTATTCTTTCTTCCTTTTAATGGTGGTCGTGTAACTCTAGACCAAAACTTTTTCTTACCAATGTATTTCATCTCAGTCTGCGTATCATATATCTCATACACAAATCCAACATAATCTTTAATCATATCAGAATCAAAAGGTTTATTATTATATGTCCAATCGCTCACGGATTACTCTTTCTAAATTATTTATATCAACTTGCAGATGAGCATTTTTCATTTTAGGTCTAGAAGGTGGTGGACGACCTATAGTTTTTGCTGGGATAGTAATCCATTTTATACCACACGCGTCTCCTATATTGTTCCAACCACATTCTTCTGATACTTCGAACGAATGATTAAAATCTATAATAGTTGAACCTTCTTTCATTGCATGAGCATGAGTTAAGTTAGCTCCTGTAGGTGATATTAATATATCAGCATTATAAAATAAATTTAGTTTTTCTTGTAGAGACATAGATGTGGTATCATCAATTATAGTAAAGCTATATTTACGTAATAACTCAATTACTTCATCTTCGTTTACAACTCTTCTAGCAATTGCATCATTTCTTGATATGTAAACTCTTTTAGGTGAAAAGTAAGATTCGGTACCTTTTAAATTATCTCTTAAAAAGTGTGATGACCATAAAGCAGATTTACCTCTATTTGATATAGCTGGATAAGTAACTACATGTAATTTTTTTGCTTCTATTATTGATGGTATATCTACTTCAACTATTCTTTCTTTGATATCTTTGAAATACTCAAGGCTTTCTTTCTGATAGTGATTTAGTTTATTAACATAGATTGGTAGATCAGGTTTTGTCCTAAATGCTTTTATTAGTGGTAGGTCTTCTAAAAACCAATGCCAATATTCTCTTATATTATACCAAGTGAAGACTTCATTTACTTGATATGTATGTTTGCCCGATAAGTCAATTTGAAAATTATTTTCAAGCTTATTCCAAAATGGAGTAGGTCCTTGTGAAGCTAATGCTTTCTTAGTAAAACCTTCATAATAAAAAGTGTTATCTTTTATCACTCCTGCATAACATTGTATCCCACTACCACTTATTTGCTTTACGTCAATAAATGTAATTATTTCACATGAAGGAGCAAGGTAAGAAAATTTATTTTTGCCAATTGTATAATCTCTTTGGCATGAAGGTTCAATACATTGTCCTTTTAATCTGGTATGGTTTATTATCAAATGTCTACTTCACTACCACAAAAACAACAAAATTTTGGATAAATGTCATCTTCGCCATCTTCATCAATTTCTGATATGTGCATATCATGGCATTGAATGGTATACTTCATTCCACAATGGTCACACTCTATATAAATTTCTTCTTCCATTAGCCTTCGCAACTAGAGCAGGTTAATAAGCTTCTACTAAGTTCTTGAGCAGGATTAGTGCCTCTATGGTAGTATAGAGTTTTAACACCGAGCTCCCATGCTTCTATTAATAACTTATTTATATCACGAGGTGCTGTCGACGGGTGAATCATTAGATTTAATGACTGAGCCTGGTCAATATACTTTTGTCGAGATGATGCTTGAATTATAATATCCTTTTGAGATATTTCACCAAATGTCTTAAAGACTGATCTTTCTTCTTCAGTTAAAAACATAAGGTGCTGTACTGAACCACCAGTTACTAGAATAGATTTCCATACATCTTTATTATTTTGACCATGTTCTTCCAATACTTTTACCAACTCTGGATTCTTATATGTGAACTTTCCTTTTGCCAAATCTTTCACAAAGTAATTAGAGTTCAATGGTTCAATACTTGGAGATACTTGTCCTAATATAAAACTAGATGAAGTGGTAGGAGCTATTGCCATAGTTGTAGTATTTCTCATACCATAACCTTTTAATAGTTCTGGCTCACCATATTCTTCTGCCATCTTTCTAGATGCGGCATGAGATTGTTCTTGAATCAATTTATGAATCTGAATATTAGTCATGTTAGCTTCTAATGATTCAAATGGTATTCTCTTATGTTGTAAATAAGAATGCCAACCTAATACTCCAATACCTATTGCTCGTTGAGTGGTTGCAAACTCAACTGTCCTTTTCATAAATGGAATCTCACGAGCCTTTTCAATAAACTCAGTCATTACTGAATCTAGAAAATATGTTAATACTTCAACTGCATCGGTATCTTTCCATTCTTCATAATGAAGTAAATTCATAGATGATAAACAACAAACAAAAGATTGACCAACTTCAGTCGATAAAGCAATTTCTGAGCAAAGATTAGAAGCCCATATAGTTTTCTTCTTGTCTTTATATACCTTTGGTTTATTCTTATTTACATTATCACTAAACATAATATAAGGATAACCAGACTCAAATCTTTTCTTAATTACTTTACCCCATATTTTGCGTTTATCTTTATCACCGTCTACCATTGATTGCATCCACTTATCAGATACAGTTACACCAAACGACATATTCTGAATTGGGTGTCCGTCATTTCTAATCTGAAGAAACTCATCAATGTCAGGGTGACATATATTTAAATAACCAGCAAAAGAACCACGTCTTACATTTGATTGAGATACCACATTGGTTACAGTTTCGAATAGCTCCATAAAGTGAGCAGGACCAGATGAATGACCACCTGACTTTATTTCTGAACCTCTTTCTCGTAGATGACCAAAGTAAGCGGAAGTACCACCTCCCATTTTAGACATCATACCAACTTCTGAAACCGTATATAAGATTTCTTCCATTGTATCATCAATGTATGAACCAAAACAAGAAATAGGTAAACCTCTTTGCTTACCATAGTTTGCCCATACTGGAGAAGCTAGAGAGTACCAACCTCTAGACATATAATCTTCAAACTTCTTTGCGAAGCCTTCTTTCTTTAATATCTCTTCAGCCCTCTTTCCGATATTTCGGATTCTGCTTTCCGGTGTTTCTCTACCTTCTAAATATCCACGCTCAAGAAATAAACGACTATCGTCATTTAACCAATAATATTTTTCGCTCATGTTTAACCATTGCCAACTGTTCTAGGGGTTCCGTAATATTTATTAATTGTATCTATCTTCGAATCTAGTGAATCAATCTTATCAATTAATACTTCGATTTCATGGCCAATGCCTGGATGTTCTCCGATACCAGCTGGATTGGTTAAATAGACTTCTAAGTCTGCTTTGAGAATATCTCTTTCGCCTATTAATTTTGTAAGTATTGCTTTAATGTGTGCATTCATAATATAATCATCTTTCTAAAATAAATCATCTTCATCGTATGATTTATCATTTTTTGAGTATTCTGTTGGACGTTTAAAGAAAAAGTCTGTTGCTGTATTACCTAGTACATCTTCTTCAAACCATTGAGTTTTTTCTAATAAGTAACTATCGATATCATTAAATACAGGTTCGATACCAATATCAATTAAGCTTTCGTTTAACCGATTCTTAATAAAGTTTTTCATAATAGCAGATGTCAAATGTTCTGACTGATAACCATTGACCGACCATTCAATTATGGCGGCTTCTGCTTCATAAGCTTTAATACATTGACTTCTAATTAGTTCACAAAATTCATCATCAAATAACTCTGGCATTTCTTTACGGATTGTATTAACCAACTTAATTCCTACCATTGAGTGAATCAATTCTTCTTTTGATGTATATGCTACTTGTTGTGCTGTATCTTTTAATACATTTCTAAATCGATTAAAATAATTGATGGTGTAGAATTGAGAAAACAACGAAACATTCTCTACATATAAAGTAAAAAGAATGAGTGAGTATACATATTGCTTCTTTGAGTCTTTATAATACTTATGATTGTATTTTCGTAAATACTTTACTCGATTACGAATTATGTCAAGCTCTAGATTTTTTTCAAAGACATCTTCCATTTCCAACAACTTAATCAGTCTTTCATAAGCATTGTTATGAATCACCTCTACGTTTGCCATTACATACCCTAAATCTGTAAGGCTCGGGTGTGGAAGATTCTGACCAAGTTTAGCCCAAAATGTTTTAACAGCTACTTCGATTTGTCCTATAGCAGAAAGACACCTAACGACCATTTCTTTTTCTGTTTCGTTGAGGTGTACTTTAAAATCTTGTATATCTGATTGAAAGTTAAACTCTTTGTCAGTCCAAAATCCATTATGCATGGACTCGATAAATTGATTAGCCCACGGATAGTGGTCTGGTTTTCTTGATATCTGTTCTTCGAATATTGTTGACATTTACTATTGCTCCTAAAAATTAAGTATTATTATACACTGTTTATTAAAAGATGTAAAGATTAATCCTCTAAAGAATCCCTCTTTATAACTTTTTTCTTTTTTAGGAGAGGCCGATCTTGTATTTGAACATCGCCTGTTGTAACCATATCAGTTTCTTCTAAATCTTTTTTAATTTCATTAATTGATTTATTAAGAATCTTTCTTATTGCGGTACCCATACTTTTATATTCGTTATACATCTTTAAGCTCCTCCTGTGTTACATATATATAGTTTTTAGTTTTTGGGTGATACACCTTGAACACGGGAGTCTTAAATATTGTTCCGCATGATTCACAACCTTCTTTAACTATGACTTCCGTTCCTTTCAAGACTAATTCTTCACCAGTAGTAGGAAGTAGCAAATTTTTGTTTAAGATGTATGTGCCCTCAACTAATATATGGTCATTATTTATAAAAAGGTTGTTTTCGACAAGTGTATAATTTTTAAAATTATGCCCTGTAATTTCTTTTAATACAGAAGCAATTTCATCATCTGACATTTCAGTGTGGTCTTTGATTAACCATAAAGCAGCAAGATACGATGATAATGATAGTTTACCAATAATTGGTACCTTTCGAATTAATTTTTTTAGATTAAAAGCTAACTTATGAAACATTGTATAGACTTCTCTATCTTTAGAAGTCAATTCGTTTTTTGGTTTAATAAGTTTATAATCTTTATCAATAATACCAGCTTTATATGCTCCAGTCTTTTTTACATCCATAGTCATGAGTCTTAACAAACGAAGCGCAAAAGCCTGATCGGCTATTTTGATAAATTCGTTTAATTGTTCTTTGCTCATAACTTCCTTAAAATTTCTATAAGATTATTGTCTAATGGTATATCTGTGTGCCAACTTTGTGGTAAATAGTTTAAAAATATTAAATATGTTTTTAATGCTGAATGACATTCTTTATTTACCTTTAAGAATAACATTCTATTTGCAGCATTTATATTAAATACATTATAAAATGATATTAAGTGGTTTAATATTAATCTCTCTTTTACCTCTCCGTCTTTTATATACCTTCCTAATAATCTTTTTATATACTTAATTCTATTAAAGTCTTCCCAAAACTCTTCGGCGGTGAGACATGCCTTATTGACATAATTCTCAACCGCGTAAAGTTTGATGTTTTTCTCAGTTGGTAATAATATAGTCATCAAATTTATTTAGGGAATATGTTTACTACATTCCCTTAATAATTGATGAAATGGCGTCAAAGGTATCTTTAGAAGGTTTAAGTCCTAATTCTTTAGCAATCTTCTTGGGGTCTTTAATTCCTTTAGACACTAGAGCATGAAGTTCTTTCATCTTACCTTCGTCAAGGTCAATACCTTCTGAAATAAGTTTACCTATAAGAGCTAAATCAAAAGATTCGTCTTTCATTGCTTTACCAATTGCAGCTCGTCTTTTCTTTAGATATTCATCGGTGTCATCTGAATCGCCATCATTGTCAACATCATCATCTTCTTTACCTACTGGATCAAGAGCTTCATCTTTTTCTTTTTCTTTTGAATGCTCATCACTTGGGTCTTCATCATCGTCTTTCATGTGGTCTTCACTTGCAAGAACTTTAACATCTTTAGCATATACTTTTTCTTCTATGCCATGTTTAAACTCTACATCATACCATTCGACAAATCCATCGTCATCTGGTATTGCATGTGAACCATGAACTGGCTTTCCTAATCCAAACTCAGGGTGTTCGATAATAGTAGCACAATCATGGTCTTTAGAATGACAAAGAGCTCGTACTTCTTCATCTGTAAAACCTTCAGACTTCATTTCTTTAGGGTCTTCTGATTCTTCTTCTTCACCATCTTTAACTTCTACATCTTTTTGGCCTTCTACGCCTGAATCAGTTTCTGGTGCAATGTCGTCGTTTTCTTGAGTAGTTCCTTGACGAACTGCTTCACCCATACCTCTAATAGTATCGAATATACTAACTGGGTCGACTTCATCTTCTTCGATTGAAGCTTCTGCTTCTTTCTCTTTATTATCTGCAATCTTCTTTGCAATGTCAGCTGCAATGGTTACGGGATAATCCTTACCATTAAACATAAAGTGGCTTTTACCTTCTTCTTTGGCACTAGCCGCTGCTTTTAGAAATGATTTAACATCTTCATCTTGGAGTGATGCAACCAATTCATATATATTGTGCTTACCTTCTACAACGACTTTAGCTGCATCGGCAAGACTTTGTAGACCGTCTAGGTCTCTGTTGTGTCCTGTAAATGACATAATTTATTTCTCCTTAATTTACCATTATTATTGCGCCGATGCCGGCAGTTACTATTGCTCCTATGACTATCCAGCCAAGGTTTACAATACTTGAAATTGTTTGTTTTGATTTTGCTAAAAGAACTTCTGCATCTCGAAGTCTTTCTTCCATTTCATCAAATTTATTATGAAGGTCATCAATGGATTGCCAAACCGCAATTGTTTTTTCTTCCAAATTATGAATCTTTTCTTCTGCTCGAGCAATAGATATGACTGCTTCTGCAAGCTTATCAATCTTTTCTTCGATTCTATCGAGTCTTGTATTTTCTGATTTATTCATTTTAATTATCTACTTTCGCTCCACCACGCCACTGATAGCATGACCAATATCGAGCTTTTGTTTTTGGACCAGGATTATCACAATTGTGTCTGGCTCTGAAATTCTTTCTGCGCTCAGGGTCGTCTCTTTTGATTTCCATATTGGGGTCACCAAATCGAACTACTACGACTTTACCTTTATCATTCTTTACGTATACTTTAAACTTTTTATTAGGATTTTCTGAAGTACGAATAGGGTCATTTAGCTTGACTTTCTTTCCCTTATACTCAGCTTCAGTAATCTCTAAATCATCATATAGGCCTTCGCATATATTATCGATTCTATCTTCATCATATGTTTTAAATGTTTTCATTATTTCTTCTTCATACTACCACGGGCTTTAGCAGCTAAGTCTTTATCTGCACCACCCCATGTACCTTTTGATTTAGTAGCAAAAGAGTTTACTCTTGCATATCCCCATTGTGTTGGATTAGTACCAGGCCTATGACCAGTTCTCCATGCTGCTACTCCACGATTAAATACTTGCTTTAGAATACCATAAGGAATACCAGTCTTATCTGACTTAGTTTGAAGAGCCTTAAGTTTCTTTTCTTTTACAACTTTCTTAGTACCCTCATCTAATTCTGCAGTTACACTGCCACTTGGAACCAATGTGGGATTGCCTTTCATTTGTTTAATCCCTTTCTTAATAGCTTCAGCTGAGTTCCTAGCTTTTGTTACAACATTCTGTCCTTTAAAAAGTTTACCGGCTTTCTTAGTAATAGTAACTTTCCAAAACTTCATTGCTTCATTAAGTTCAGCGGATTCACCCCATACTTCATATGTTGCATTCTTTTTCTTATTGTATTCTAATTTTCTAACTTTATTTCTAAATTCTTTTGAACGACCATCAAGTCCTTTAGGTTCAACTTCATCAAACATACCAATTAATTGATTAAGTAATTGTCCTTTTTGTAATAAGTCCTGCGCGTCTCTATCACCTAAAGCTTTCATTATTAATTCTTGTGATTGACCTTTTAACTTCTTAAATGACTTAGCAATTTCTTTTGGCTTAGCTTTTTTCTTAATCATATCAACTACAGACATGGCTAACTTTTTATCTACACCTTTAAATCTTAGTTTATCAAATACTTTAGATTCTTCGATCTCAATTTCTTTTTCAATAATACTTACCGATTCACTAAGTTCATCATTAATATCAATTTCTTTTTCTACCAATGGTTTCATACCAAGACCAACTCGAATCTTGTTTAACTTCTTAATTGTTTCTCTTTGTTTTGGCGAACCAGGTATTTGTTTAAGAGCAAGATTAGTTAATTTGAAAAGTTCTTTATATTCAGGTCCTTTACCTTCTTCTATACCATCTTCTTCTTCATCTTCTGTATAATCATATTCGTTGTTATAGACTCCACCCATTGAATCTTCGTCATCTTCATCTTCGTCAACATCGACTATTCTTTTTAATACTGAAGATGATTCATAATCATCGCTATCTTCACACTTTTGTTGAAGTTCCGCTAAATCATTTTCTGTCTTATACCAAGAAGATTTAAGTTCGGTGCCATCTTTTTTCTGAGCAACTAATTGATATTCAGTCCTTTCACCTAATTGAATTAGGTATGACTTCATTTTAAGTTTCATTTCATAAATAGAATAATCATTTAGTTCAAACGGATATTTTTCTATGAACGATTCTAATATAGATTCCTCTCGATTAGGAAATATTGTTTTTAAAATTGTTAAGTGGTGGTTTATCATTTTGTTTTCCTTTGCCGGTACTCGTTTTCTGTTTTGTCCTGCCTTTGGCGGAGTAAATAAATCTGATAATGGAATTCTTTTCATAGGATTACCAGTAAAGAACACCAAGTTTCCGTCGTCATCAATAGCTGGGTAATACTCTCTTGGCTTAGACTCGATATCCATTCTGATTCCCATCTTTACCCGACCAGTATTTTTAGAAGTAGCTGGAGCGAGGTCATGTTTTTTAGTCAATGATTTCTTACGAAACTTATTTCCTAACCTCCATGCCTTTGCTAAATCTGTTGCCTGTTTTTTATTTAATAACATACTAGTCTCTATTTATAAGATTTACCCACCAAACTCGTGCCCTGCAACACGTCTCATTTGTTTTTTAAACTCCGCGAATGATGGTTTCTTTTTATATAACTTTATGGATATTTCGTTTCTTTCTTTTCCTTTAATTCTCCATTCATATCCTTTTGCTTTATGTTCAGGTTTAGTTGTTCTGACCACTCGTCTTTCAAATCCCTTTTCCCATGTCTCGCTTTTCTTTTTTTCACCTTCTTCTATTGATTCACTAGCTCTTTTCATTTGAGCTGCAGTAGGTGCGCCCTTCTCACCCTTCTTTCTCATTTTCTCACCAGAGCCTCTTTTGATTCTTTCTTTCTTCTTACGAATGTTATCCCACAAACCTTCATCTACATCTTGGCCGGGTGTAGCCTCTTTATATTTCTTTGTAAGTTCATCTGTACCTCTTAATCCAAAAGGTTTATAATCTTTAAATGATTTAAACTCTGTAGATTCAACTACCCAGTCTTGTCCAGCTGGAACATACTTATCAATCTTTCGTAGAATATCTTTTTCAATATCTTTATGTTTCATTGGTGGCTTACCCGATTCCTTAACTTTAAAATATAAAGCATCTTTAATATATTGACCACCTCTACCACTTTTAGCTAAGTCACTATCTACACCAATCTTATTAAAAGCAAATGTGATATCTCCGTCCATATACTTCTTGAGATTCTTACCCATTCTTACAATATCTAACATTGTTTGAGATGCACCTCGGTGAGTATTAACTAAGATTTCAACAGGAACTACTCGACCTCTAGTTGGGTCTGTGTTCTGTGACTTAGCCACTTCAACATCATTTACTACCCATACAATATGAATATTCTTCTTATCATAGAATGCACCTTGTACTAATCGAGTAATATTATCTAACTTTCTTAAATCTTTTAATGTAACATCAAAGATAACATTTGGTTTATCTTCAGGTCTCTTTGTCATTACTGATGCAAAAAATGCTGCCATCTTTTTATTGGAAAGATTTAATTCATCTGCCACAATATTATGAAGTTTAAATACATCATCAGGTTTATTTAAATTAAACTTACTTAAGTCTTGACCTGTTTCATCTTTAACTTTCTTAGCAATCTTTGGAGCCTTGAGAACTAATCTCTTTAATTCATCAACATCAAACTTTTTACCTTCCATACCAATTAGATTGTCGAGTACAAATCCTTTACCAGAACCAGCACCACCAGCAAGAATCAATGCATGGCCTGATTTAGGATATGCTTTCTTAGCAAATGTAATTAACTTTTCATCTAATTCTATTTTATCGATCGTATCAATAATTGGATTTTTATCTTCGGCAACGGTATATCCTAATTTAGGTATGTTATTATATCTTTCGAGTTCTTGACCACCTGGTGTTTGAATCGATACTCCACCTTTAACTTTTACAATTTTAAGAGAGCTAGCTTTAGAACCATATTCTTTCTTCAACTCTTTTTTAAGTTGAATCATATTCATGTATTTAACTCTTTCTTTAAGAGATTCATTAGATGCTTTAATCTTTTTAAATCCACTAGTACTTTTGGCTGGATTAAATATTACGACTGCTTCTAAATCTTTCGCAAAATTCCTTGGGTCATAGTCTACATATTGAAGACCAATATACTTATTCTTTTCTAATAGTTTAGTGCCTTCCATTTTTTGTATTTCTGATTGAGACGGATTAGCAACCAAGTCATATACGTATTCTTCTAAATCTACTTTATTATCTTCAAATAACTTTTCAACTTTTCTATCATCATAAGCTGCAACCTTCCCTTTTGGTTTAGCTTCATAGACATATGCAGTACCTGATGAAATCATATTATAATACCACCCTCTAAAATCATCTCCTGCCGCGTGTTGCATATCGATTGCAAAGAACATTGGTTTATTAGATGGTCGGCTAATCTTTTTATTAGAACTATGATAAAGATTTTTGAACTTCATTGCTTCATCTAAAGATTCATTTCTCTCTTTAGTCTTTTTCTTCATTTTGTTGATGTATCTTCGATAAACTGCAGCTGGACCAGTTTTCTTCATAACTCTAGCTCTCTGTTCCATTGCAATAGCGGCTTGAATCTTATGAGCATGAGTCTTTCCAGAGTTTTCTATTTTCTTAACAGAAGCTTCTGCAGTTTCAACATCTTTAAATCCTAATCCTTTTATAGTGCCCTTTGGATTTTCATCGGTATATAAATCAGAATGTTTTTTACTATTAGCGGGCTGACCTTTCTTTCTAGGAATACGTGGATTTTTTTCCTCAATAATATTCATTATATACTCATGTTGAGCTTTATAATCTGTGGCTTTAATTCCAGCTTTTCTAAATTGTCTTGATCCAGGTTTTACTTTAATTGTATTTTTGTTAATAGAAATATCAGCCATTCCGTCAAACCCAGCTTTCTTTAATTTCTTTTCGGCTGCTTGACGACTAGGAAAGACATTATATTGATATTCTCTTGGGGCAAAAGAACCTTTACTTATTACCTTAGTTGGTTTTGAATCTGATTCACCAAACATCTGTTTGAATTTCTTGGTATGTTTAGATGGTTTAGTCTTTGCTGACTTATCACCTGGTGCAGGCTTATATGCACTTGGGTCATCATCATCTTTGGCTGCACCTTTCTTAAAGTGAGCATCTCTTTTTGATTTAGTAGACTTAGACATCTCTTTACCTTTAGCATCTTTTGCATAATACTTAGCGGGCTGAGTTCCTTTTTTATCTTTAACATCTTTGTCTTGTCTTACTTCTGATAAATCATCTATCCAATACTTTTTACCAATAGCTGATACAATATAATTTGGTTTTCTTTCTGATATAGTAACTATTTTATTATCTTTATTATAAACTTTATCGCCTATGTTAAAGATTTCACCACGAGCATATTGTTCTCTTATATCGGATACTTTATCTAATTGAACATGCTCTCTAAAATCTGTAATTTTTTTAAACCCCATAGCTTTTCTTAAAGCATTGAACAATTCAGCTCCACCAGAATATCCTTTTGGAAGTCCACCTTGGAATGATTTAAAATCACCATCAGCAACAGCTGCTCTCATCTTTGAGGCAGACATGCCAGTTACATCTGTGGCATCGGGGTCTCTTTCTCCTGCAGACACAACATCAATAGAATTAAATTCATAATAGCCGTGTCTTGCTTTAACACCATTATATTTTTTAAGTAATGATTCGAACTCTTTTATTCTATCTCCACCTACAACCATCGTAAGTTTATTATATCCCATATCGTGTAGCTCAACTGCGATGTTAATTGCAGTCTTGATCTTGGGCGACATCATAATAGAACGAGCATGTTTGGGGAACATTTTACGCATGAATCTAATCTTATCTTTATAAGATAAAGGATTCTTTTTAGGGTCGACAGAGTTGGAAGCATATATCTTATAATCTTTACCTCGAGCAACTTTAGCAATCTTATCCATTAATTTCTGGTGACCAGTTGTAGGTGGATTGAATCGACCAAAAGTGAAGAATACTTCCTTTTCTTTTTCTTCATTAAACTGTCTAAATGATTTCATATCTCTATTTATCTCCACTTGCAGAACCTCTAACTCTAGCTAATCTTTCCTTTTCGGCTTTCTTGACTTTTGGTAAAAGTTTCTTTGCTATTCTTCCAATAGCTGATTGTTTCTTTTTAAGTTTATCTTCTAACTTTTCTCTTTCCGCAAATGATAAATCACTGGGATTACGATTCTTTAAAATCTTTTTAACTAAAATCTTTCTTGCTAATTTACGAGAACGTCTTTCTAGTTTTTCGGGTGTAGCCATTTTCTTCATTGCTATTTTTTTCTTTCTAGCAATCTTCTTGGCCATACGTTTCATCAATTGTCCTCTTTTTATCCTTTGAGAACGAGTTAATGCTTCATCTAAATCAGTTCTACCAAACCCTGGCTTTGGATCACCTTTTAATATAGAATTCAAATGGTCTTTCATATATGGTAACTCTATCTTTCTTGCTTTAGATAAGTTATCGATCTTATGATATAAATCATGAGCTATACCAATTTGTTCTTGAGTGGGTTCACCTTTATCAAGTACTTCTTTCTCTAGTTTGAAAAATTCATCTTGAAGTTTAGTTAATTCTTCTGCGCCTTCTTTATCTGCATTGGCTTTCATTGTCTTTTGAGCACCACCACACATAAAGAAATGAGATGTAGTATATCCACCTACAGTTATTTCGTGTTGTTCTAAAATATATTCTTTAAATGTTCTCATTTTTCCCAGCCTTTTATAACATCTTTTGAAAAGTTATTATATGAAAATTCTAATCTATCTACTAGCTTAATAGCTCCTCCACCAATCTTATCGATCGCAACAAATCCCTCTTGACCTGTAACTTTAAATCCTTGTTTGGTTCGAACAAAAGTACTCATTCTTTTTACTTTATCAAGTTTAGATATAATAAGTTCTTTTGCGACTACCAATTGTTTTTGTAATTCAAATACTAATTCTAAATTTCTTTTATTACGAGTACCAAAGAACTCTAATCTCTCGAAAGCCTTTTGTTGTATTTTATCTTTACCGGCTTGGCTCTTTCTTTTATCTTTTTCTTTCTGATATCTTTGACCATACCATTTAAGAAGATTAGCCACATGCTTTTTAGAATCTCCGATTTTTTCTCCAGCTCTTACATATGTATTATTAAACGTTTCAATCTCTTGAGATAATGTAGGGTCTTTTTCTATTTCTCTTAATGTTGAACCAGAAATCTTTTGAAATATCTTACCGGCAACTGACAATGCTTTGGTAACTTCTCCTGTTTCTTCTTGTGATAATAGGGTACCTGACACATCTTTTAATCCTGCATCATCAAAGAAGATCGAAGGTGAGTTCTTAAATGACCCTATGTCTACTTTATAAGATGCTTTCATTGATTCAAAGTCGGCTCCTGTATATGTAGTATGAAATATAATTCCAATCTTTGCTTTATTAATCTTTTTTCCTAAATCAGAATTGACTGGCACTGCATAAACGATTGTGTTAGGCTGAAATGTATAATACGCTTCACCATCAATTGTTTCTTTACTCACATCATCGGTAAATAATAAATCACCTTGAACTACATTCTTAATTCCTAACTTAGATAATTCTGCCAAAGCTACCTTGAGCTTAGACGAAAGGTCGCCAGATGTATCGGCATCTATGTCAGCATTTGTTTTATATACTTTTGGATTCTTATTAAAGATGCCCTTCTTAGCAACAAAGAATCGACCATCGGTTGGGTCTATTCCAGCAAACACGGCTGGTGCACCATCCCATTTAACGGTTACATCAGTGGTCTTTGAAGATTGACCAGCCAACATATCCCGCATGCCTCGAAGGGCAAAGATCGCTTCTCGAGCTCCTTTTACACCACCATATAGTACTCGGTCTTCTATATGAGTCATGTGAGTATTCTTTCCTTTAACGGAAGCTTCGGCAATATATTGTTTGAAATCTATCATGGCTTTAGTTCTACCTTTGCTTGTTTAAGATTTCCTTGTGGACCAGCCGAACGTTTTAAATATTTAACCAATGCTTGAATTGCTTTCTTAAATAATCCTTTAAAAGTAAAATCACCATCATCAAGATACATCGCACCTGGTGTTCGAACCGGCACTTTAAAGTCAAATGTCCATTTACCATTTCCTTTTGGTTGTTTACCTTTATTTTTTAATGACCATTTTAAAGTATCAATCGTAAATGGTATTGAACCAAATAATTCTTGTAATTCTCTTTCTTCTAAACTTATTGCAGATTCTTTAAATGATGCTCCTTCTGATAATGAACTAATTGTAGTTTCTTCATCAATATTTAGTTCTTTAAATTTCTTCTGTACATCAGTTGACCATTGGAATGTTTCACTGAGTTTACCAGTCTGTCCTTGTTTAGAACGCTGAGTCTTAAATCCTACAGGAAGTTTTTTACCTTCTTTAGTAATAGCATATACGAATATATTACGACCAGTAATCTGAGTTCTTTCTTTATCGGCATATGTGAATTCTTCACCCTCTTCTGGTGTTCCTACTTCAAGGTGAGTAATAAAATCATCTGTGCTATCTATTCCCAATGCTTGGCCGATTTGTTTGCCTTCTACAACCGTACCACCCATATTTAATTTAAATGCTCCAGGGTATTTGCCAATCCCTTTTCCTTTTTCGCCATCTACAATATTGATGTGCATTTTCTCCGCAAAGTTCTTACCTTCTACATAATCACCTAGACCTTTTTCAGTTCCGTTCTTCATTTTAACTTTTGTTTTATTAAGTTCGGAATGAGTATTTCTTTGTATTAGTATACTTCTTTCTCTAATTATAGATATTTGCGATTTGAGATTAAATCCTTGTTGACCTGCAGATCGTTGGAAGAATGTAACCATATCGTCAGTTGGTTCAAACTTCTTATTAGGGTCTGCCATATACTTATAAAAACCTCTAAGCAAATCTTCTTCAGCCGGATTATCGTTATCAATATAATCTTGAAAGATACTTCCACCTCCAGCTTTCTTACTTCTATTCTTAGTTATAACTTTTAAGCGAGATGCAACAGGAACATCACTATTCCTATTGTTCTTGATATCATCAAGAACTTTAGCCATATCTTTCTCGGCCATATCATTTGCTTCTTTTTGTCCTACTTTCTTTAAAGCAACTTCCGCTGCAGAAAATTCGTCTTGGCCTTTTTCTATAATTGCAGCAACTTTAATTTTAGTTTTATCACTTAAAGTTGATTCAGCAATTAATTTAAGTTTATCATCAAATCCTTTATTGACTGTCGTGTTGGCCTGTATATCGGCAGTTGATATTTTATCTGAATGAAATGTTACAACCATTGCACCTTTTGAATCTAATGACATTGTTGCGGTATCAGATGGGTTTTCTCCACCACCACTTTGAGCAATTAGATTAAGTAAAACATCTTTTGGTATTTCAACCCCTTGGTCTGTATAGAATGGGCCTTTAGCTTTTTCGACTAACTCTTTTTGTTTAGTTAGTGATACCTCATGGCCATAAAAGTTTCTCGTTTTAACTGGTGGAGTAATCTTGCCTTCTTCTGATAATTTTTCTATACCAGCTTCTTGCATTTTATACTTCTTCTTACCTGCTTTGGCAATAGATGTACAGAGTTTCCATAAGTTTTGATTCCTGCCTTCAAACTTATTCTTATAATTAGCCCCTTTAGTATTCTGTTTACCGAGTGTAGTATTTTCTACTTGATTATATATTGCGGATGCTAGCTCTTCATCTGTAGCTGATGGTTTTAACGCCAATAGATTATACGCTTCACCACTCATAATCTCTGCCATCATAGAACCAGCATTGCCTGGTGCAGGCTTAAAGTCTTTTGTTGTTTTATATCCGATATCCAAACCTTTTTGTTTGATATCTCCGTCGGATAGTGAATCTTCTCTGTCGGCTAACTTACCCGGCTCGACTTTAGATTTAGTGGGGTCTGATTTTTTAGCAGGAGCTGGTTTTTCCTTTGGCTCTTTTTTATCTAATGGAACTAATCGACCATCTACATTTTTATACTCTGCATCACCATCTTTCGGTCCATATACGCCTGAACCTTTATGAACTACCCCAAGCTTTTTGGCCTGCTTTGATAATTCTGATTCCTCTTTTTCGTGTATATGCTTAAACGTTTGTATTGACATGCAGAGTTCCCATAAAAATAATTGTTACAATTCGATAATAATAACAATTCTATTTATATGAAAACTAAGCTTAAGTGGGGTCTTTTGTAAAATTACCTTTTATTCCATTTTCTTCTATCCATGTTGTGAACAATCCGATTTCTCTACCATATGCTTCTATCTCCCAAGGTAAGTCATAATATCTATTCTTAGTATTATACTTCTTACCTCTCCATAGTTGCTTGTTGATTGAATCACTATGCTGAAGTTCTTTTCTAGTAAATTGTTTTACATGTACCATCTCGTGAGCTAATGATAATAGTTTCTTACGAAGTGACATACCTTTATCGAGTTGTATCTCAAATGTATTTAAATCTTCTGTATCAATACAAGAAGCTAAGTCGCCTGACTCAGTCTGTAGATTCTTGATTTGTAATATGTCAATCTCAAGATTTCTTTTTCTAGGCATAAGCTTCTTGATACAATGATATGCCAAAGATGTCATCAGTTCTTTTTCTTTCTGATAACCTTTATCTATGCTAATACTTATCATTATATGATGTCGATAATACTAAGAATATTAAATATCCTATTAGTACCCATTTTATTGTATTCCATAAGAAGTCTACTTCAACCATTAGTATATTATTTCCTCTGTTTCTAAAACCGTTTCTTTGAGATTACTCTTGAAAAAGTCATCAACATTGTGAGCCTTATCATCAATCCAAACATCATAGTGCGGTTTGCCAACCTTGATGCTGGAGTATTTGACACCCCATTTATCTAACTGATTCTTTGTTAGTTCATACTTGGCGTGATAATTTCCAGTACTCGAACCACGGGCAGTATAATAATTGATTGTGTGACCTTTGTCATATAAATTGTTGAAATATTCGATACGATCCGTATGTGGTATCGCTCGGGTTTCATCGTTATCGATTTTCCCGTCTGGTGTCATATAGAGCTCGAGAGAACAAATCGTTCCGTCAATATCTACCATGAATGTTTTTAAGTTATTTGCCATATATTACCTTTCTAAAATTACGAAGTCGCCAAAATACTTATCGAAGACTTTTATTAAATTCTCATAATCGCCAGACCTCATCTCTGATAGAATTTTATCTGAGTCTAATCCAAGCCAATTGGCCAGACGTTTGGCGGAACCCATCAGAGCAAAGGCATTGCCATCAGGCCCTGTCAAGTCAATGATGATTTCTTTCTTTTCTATTTTTTCCCTTATCATAAATTAATCTTCGCCCCAATCATATTCTACATCGATTGTCTTTTCAGCAATCTCTTTATCTAGCTTGTCTAACTTCTTTCCAAGCTCAAATTCTTTCTTACTACCTGATGGTGAGTTGTGATAGTCTTTCAACACCGACCGATACTCATTGTCTAATTCAATCAAATTTGCCATATCTTTCCCTTTCTACTACTATTATACCAGAATTTGGCCAAGATGTCTATTGTTATTTTACTTCCTAAAGCCATAAACCGCAACGGTTTGATGAAAAATGTGAAAAAAGTCATAACTGATACGGCCGCAGAGCTTTATGAAAAATTGAGGCCATTTTGGATTTCGGCAGGAGATTCATACTCGTATGACTCCTCTGCTTCCTTTCGTATTTGCTCGAGTTCATAATCGGCCCGTGCTTGAGCATAACAATCAGCCGCTTCCTTTTCCCACTTTTCAGTGGTTTCATCTTGCCAGTTTGTCCAACGAGGTCGGATACCATATGCTGACTTATGAGCATCATAATACTCTTCCCAAGCTTTGGTTTGGTCCCACTCGGCAGGGGTCAAGCATCGCTCGCCCTTAGTGTAGTGAGTGCAATAGTGAAGAATATCGGCCTCATCATAAGAAGCATACCCACGATACTCGCCCTTCGGTGCAGACTCTGCCCAAGCTTTAGACTCGGCACAGATAGTGTTAACGTGATTGCGAAGTTCGTCGGTGATGATTATTTTTGCCATATTATGTGTTTTGAATTAAAGGATAGATTGGGTTTTCAAGTTTTTTCCAACCAAATGACTCGCATAAAAAATACTCTCCGTCTACTACGACGATATCACCTGTCGAAAGAGAATAGTGTTTTTTTGCTCGAAAATCATTTGCGATTTTAAGTTCTACTTCATCTAGAATTTCATCAGGAGCATTTAAAACGTGAAACACGTATTCGGCAACTTCTTCACCGATACGTACGTAATCCATTTTAAAGCTTTGGGGAAAATCTGCCTCGTAAATTTTATCACGAAGTGCATGTTCGTCGGCGTCAAAAGCGCCTCTTAATTCCGATGGACGATGTATTTCAATTGTGTTTCCCATTATATTAACTTATTAAAACTTGTGACTCTGAACGAAGAGAAACCTCGGCCCGAACCGAAAAATATACGGTGTCTGCATTATCACCCATAGATACTGGAAGATAATCTGCAGCCTGCTCTCGTGTGATTTCGTTGTTCTCGCCGGTGCGAGTATTGGTGAGGTCGAATATGTCCCCATATCCTTTGTAGTCGATGATGTATTTGATTTTAGCCATAGTTTAAACAGGATAAGTTAGTACCAGACCATAGTAAAACATGGCCGCGAATAGAGCTCCCACCAGGGAGGCGATTAGTGTTTCTATTATCATTTTCTTCATAATCCCTTTCTTTCTACTACTATTATACCATATTTTGGCCAAGATGTATACAATAAAATGCATACGTAAACCATTGAAAATGAAGAGTTTGCGACAAACTACGAAAAAAATACAATATTATCGCAAGTGATACAGTCGCAGAGCTTTATGCAGATTTCATTTTAGAGAAGTTATTGACCTTCTCAAACATGAGTTTATTCTCAAATTTCCCGTCTAGAACGTCTGTCTTATGGGATATAATAAAGGTATTTGTGTCTTCGTCGAGTGTAGCTAGGATTTTTAGCAGGTTGTCAACACCGTCAGTGTCTAACGAACTATCAAATGTCTCGTCGAGCATTAGAAGGTTGGTATTCGTAGAGTTCTTCATTCGGGCTATCTGACGCCATGTGAACATTAGAGCTAGATCGATTCTAGACTTTTCACCTTCAGAAAAGGATGTATACGAGAAATCATCGCGATGGCGAGACCTGATCGTTTCATTGAACGATTCGTCGATATTGAATAGAACAAAGAAGTCTAGAACCTGTAAATACTGATTGATTAATTTATTGATTACAGGCAGATATTGTTTAATGACCTTAGCTTTGATTCCGCCATCTCGTAATAGTTCTTCAACAGCAGTAGAGTATGATAACATTTCGGTATACTCGGCATGGTCTTTTGAGAATGTATTTAACTTAGTGTATAGTTCTGATAGATTCTTTTCAGCATCTGTAGTATCATTAGTTTTACCTAGTTTCTCTTGAAGTGTTTGAACTCTGGATAATAGATTAGCAATCTTACCGCCATTCTCATTTATTTCTTGTCCTACGTTTCTGATTCTGATAAGTTCAGTTTGTGTTTCATTAAATAAGATTTCAGTCTTTCGTATTTCTTTCTCCAAGACTTGATGACCTTCTTCCAAGTCAAAAAGTTCTTGTCCAATTCTTGATAAAGATTCAGACTTAACTTCTTCGGTGAGCTCTTGTGAACATGTTGGACAAGTTGCGTTCTCAATAAAGAATTGTTCTTCAGTTTTAAATCTTTCAACCTTGGACGTAATCTTACCTTCGAACTTATTAAGCTCATTTTGTTTGTTCCGTAATTTAACAATATCATCTTCAGTAACCTCCGTTATAAGTTGCTCTCTTAGTTTATCATTCTTTTCTCCAAGAGCTTTAGCTTGTTTATTTAATTCATCTATCTCATCTTGAACTTCTTTCTCTTTACTCTCATCAATCGATTGAAGTTCTTTGATATGTGATTCTTGCAGAGCTATCTTTTCTTTCTGTAGAGTAATTTGATTATCAGTATAACCAATCTCACTTCGTAGATTAGCTAACTTATCTTTTAATACTAGACCCATTTTTGTAAAGATACCAATGTCAAGTAAATCTTCAATCACCTCTCGTCTATGATACGTAGGTAGTTGCATGAATGGTATAAAGTTAGATGAACCAAGTACCACAATCTGATGAAATGATTTATGGTTTAACTTAAGAATATTATTCTCTAATAACTTTTGATAATCTCGAGCATGAGATTCTTGATTATACATCTCACCATTCTTCCATATCTCAAACTTATTTGGTTTGATTCCTCTTACAATTTTATAGTTGGTAGTACCAATAGAGAATTCAACTGTTACTTCAGTCTTCTTCTGATTGATAC
>VTLG01004026.1_pt1 | contig 46913 bp, 63 predicted proteins | sample 4694571 | NCBI WGS metagenome assembly VTLG01 (sample SAMN12604809, study PRJNA352737) | marine metagenome | biome: ENVO:00000447; feature: ENVO:00000209|ENVO:00000569|ENVO:01000036; material: ENVO:00002151; isolation source: viral sequences binned using virsorter ... | reverse complement strand
TCAAAAGGACAGAAAGGTCAAACAGGTGGGACAGGCCCAAGTGGACCTACAGGGCCTACAGGACCTTCTGGAAGTAATGGTAGTAATGGTTCTAAGGGACAAAAAGGAACAACTGGTAGCACTGGTAGTACAGGCCCTACTGGACCTACTGGTGGTACTGGTCCAACTGGCCCAACTGGCCCAACAGGACCGACAGGTAGTAAGGGTCAAAAAGGACAGACAGGTTCAACTGGTGGCACTGGACCAACTGGTGGTACAGGACCAACTGGACCAAATGGACCTACTGGAGCTAAGGGTCAGAAAGGACAAGCAGGTGGTACAGGTTCTACAGGTCAGAAAGGACAGAAAGGTCAGACTGGTGGAACTGGTGGAACTGGTGGTACAGGACCGACAGGACCTACTGGTCCAACAGGTCCAACAGGAAGTAAAGGACAAAAGGGTCAAGCAGGTGGTACAGGAAGCACTGGTGCTAAAGGTCAAAAAGGTGAAGGTGGTTCAACAGGTAGTACTGGACAAAAAGGTCAGAAGGGTGCAACAGGTAGTGGACCAACAGGACCTACAGGTCAGAAAGGACAAAAGGGTGCAACAGGTCCAACAGGTGGAACAGGTGGAACAGGTGGTACTGGTCCTGCAGGTCCTACTGGACCAACTGGGCCGACTGGGCCAACAGGACCTACTGGACCAAGTGGTGGTTTCTCTACAAACTCAAATGCTCAAGTTAATAGTTTAGGTGTAGGTACTGCAGGAAGTGGAACAGCAGGTGAGATCAGAGCTACAAATAACATTACAGCTTTCTACTCAGACGAAAGATTAAAAGATTTTGAAGGCACTATTGTTAATGCCATAGAGAAAGTCATGCAGCTAAATGGTTATTACTATACAGAAAATGAGACAGCCAAGGAGCTTGGCTATGACAACGATAAATTGCAAGTAGGTGTTAGCGCTCAAGAAGTACAAAAGGTCTTGCCAGAGGTGGTCACAAGCGCTCCTATAGACGATAAATACCTCACTGTTTGGTATGATAAATTGATTCCTCTTCTCATTGAAGCAATCAAAGAACTTGCTGTAGATTCACACTCTCCAAAAGGATTAGAAGACCTAGATGGTTTTGCAGATTTAGAAGAGAGGGTTAGAAACCTAGAGGACAGCTAATGTCTTGGTCAGCTAAGTTTTTAACCAAAGCAGAAGTACAAGCAGAGATTGATTCTGGAGTCTTTGAAGACTTATACAATGCCAGTAAAGATGATATAGAGAATGGTAATTATTCTTATGGCGCAGATAATCTAACTGACGAAGATAAGCTAGATCATTGGAAAAACATAATGCTCAATTATGCTGACAATGCAGTCATACCACCACTTGATAAAAATTATAGATATACAGTCTTAGGTGTTTACAAAGATAATGTATGCAAACTTTTACATTCTGGATTTTTAGATTCTGATACAAGATACTGGAATACAGACCATGGTTTGGTCGGTACAGTAAGCGATTCAAAGTCTTGGGTATTTTCTAAAGAATGTTGGAGTGTTCAAACTGCAGTTATTAAATCTACTCTAAGCGCTACACACTGGAACTTCATAGCAACTAAGTCTAGCGCTATAGCATTTCGTATCTTGACAGCCGATGTTGATGATGACTCTTTTGATTATGCAACAAAAGAAGAAGTAGAAAAGTCAGAAGTAATATCTGTAAGTCAATCTTCTGCAGCGCCATTACCGACTGAGGATGGGTCTGTAAAAACAAATGACAATATAGAGCAAGAGTCTTATCAAACTGACGAGGTTCATATTACAATAGAGCTGAAATAATATGGGTAGAATATCAACAACAAATGTAGACGCTGACAGTATTGGCGATGTTGCAGAAAATTTAAACTCTACATCAAACAGAAGTGGAAGTGTAAATATAGCAACACAAGACACTTATGCAGACAGATCGCCAAGAGTAAATGGTGCTACTACATCAAGGGTTCAACAACCTGCAGGAAGCACAAGAAACTATGGAGACTTTAAATCTACATTTAAAGTGCTTGGTGGTAATACATCTTATACAACAGGCGCAGGTAAGAGTTCCGTCTTACATTCAATTACAGGATGGGCCACTGCAGGTGGTATGCAGGGTGCGACAAACTCTGCTACATCAACGCAAATAGGTCAGCTCTATGATGGTCTGAATACATTTACTACTTCTGCAAAGCCACTGTCGCAGCTTGGTTCTCAGTTTGATGGTAATAAATGGATAAGCGCCATTGTAGTAGATTCATTTACAAGTGGTTTCTCTTCGGTGTCCGATGTTTATATTGTTTTTGAAGGTAGTGGTGCGCAGACAGGTGATACCGATTGGACAAGATTAGATTTTAAATTAGATGGAGTGGCCCAACTTAGCGACTTCATTGATTATAGAAACACTGGCTCTGGTGGCACACATACAAGGACAGGTGCAACTTCTGTCTCAACTGTAGCAAATAGAATTGTCTATAAATATGCCAATGTCACATTCTCTGGAGTGAGTAGACACTTCACTGCTTCTGGTGTCACTGCAGGTTATACAAATTTCTACAGTCTAGTCTAATGAGAAAAGGCTTCACTTGTGGAGCGTTTGACTTATGTCATTCTGGCCACATAGTCATGCTCAAGGAAGCTAAACAAAACTGCGATTATCTAATTGTAGGCCTACAAACAGACCCATCTATAGATAGACCAGATAAAAACAAACCAATCCAATCTATGTATGAGCGTTATACGCAGCTCAAGGCCGTCAAATATATAGATGAGATTATTCCTTATGACACTGAAAGAAGTCTGCTTGACTTACTAGAAGCTACAGAAATACATCTACGCTTTGTTGGTGAAGAATATATTGACCAAGACTTTACTGGCAAAGGCCTACATGAAATATTTTATACAAATAGAAAACACTCGTTCTCTAGTACAACGCTTAAAGAAAGAATCCAAAGAGCTTTCCTTAGAAAGTAAAATAGTTTATATTACAAACAGTATCAGCTAATTAATCCAAACTGTATGTAGATACTACTGGCATTAAAGAGCGCAGAAAGAGTGCAGCTTTTTCATTTTAACATTTTGATTTTTTTCACTGCGCTTTTAAAATCTTATTAGGCACTGCGCTCTGTCAGTTTACCAAGAGGTATATATGAGACAATTATGGCAACTCTGGGAAAAGGGTATCAGTCAAGCCGACATACAGAGCATAATATCCGAATGTGAAACTTATACGCCAATGGACGCTATGGTGGGTCTTGGTCAAGATGGTAAAGAAGAAAGCAGAGTAAGAAAGTCTGTAGTCCGATGGATTAATAAAGATGATATAAATTCTAGGTTTATCTATAACCTTCTTTGGCAATACGCAAACGAAGCAAACCGAAATGCCTTTGGTGTAGAGATCAGAGACATTTTTGATATTCAATACACCATATACGAAGGTACGGCCAATGGTTTTTATGATTGGCATATAGATACTTTCTGGGCCAATGATTCAGAGTGGGATAGAAAGCTAAGCATAACAGTACAACTTTCTAATCCAAGTGATTATGAGGGTGGTGACTTTATGATTGAACCTCAATATGAACAACCTAATCCACATTCACTAAAGCAGCAAGGTACAGTTTTTGTTTTTCCATCTACACTAAGACATCAAGTCACGCCAGTCACAAGTGGTGTACGCAAGTCATTGGTCGCTTGGGTAGAAGGGCCTAAGTGGAAATGAAGTGGGAAAAGCCTACAATAAAAGAAATACCACCAGAGGATGGGTGGAGAAAAATGAATGATATAGAAAACAGAAAAGTATTCGTGGAAGTAGGTTCGTGTGACTTTGATACAAACTTACCTTTATTAGATAATGGATGGTGTGGCATATTTGTTGAGCCGTCTCCAAAGTATAACAAACAGCTAAGCAAACTATTGAATCAGAATCCAAATAGACATAGAGCTAGAATGGAGTGTAGCGCTATATCTGATTACGATGGGACTATAGAGTTTACTCAAGCGAAGGACATGTCCACTGGAGAAAGAATATCTGACTGGCGTAGAGGTATATCTTCTATCACTGCTGACAATCACAAAGGTGAAAGAATGTTTGACATTGAAGACAATGCGAAATGGATTGATGAAGTTTTAGAAGTACCATGTATGACTTTAGATTCTTTGATAGATAAATATAAACTACCTCATATCAACTACTTAAAGCTAGATACAGAAGGCCACGAAACAAATATTCTGGAATCATACAGTTTTAAGATAAAGCCAGACTTCATTAAATTAGAACACGCACATATAGACGATATATATGTCTCTGAGCTTCTTAGATCACACGGATACTTAGTTTATGTAGAAAGTGTTGATATGTATGCGATACGATGAAAAAACTCGTTATATCGCTTCTAAGACGGCCAGACAGAAAAGTGTCATACCAAAAGAATGAGCTGTCTGATTTCCAATATATAGAAGCTGTTGATGGTAAACAAGAACTCTTTAGAAATATCAATGCCAGAGAAGATTGGTTAGACCCATTCAAGAAAAGACCTTTGCAACAAAACGAGGTCGCTTGTTTCTTATCACATATCAAGGCATGGAAAAAATGTATTGAGCTGAACAAGAATGTAATAGTCATGGAAGATGACGCTATTATCAATGACAAGTGGGACGAAGATTATTTCAATTCTGTCTTAGATCAACATGACTTTCTTTATCTGCAAAGAAATGAAAACGAACCAAAGTTTGCAGACTCAATAGATGACAAACTAGAGATACCATTCTACCCATATAACATGACGGCCTATGCAATCACACCAGACTTTTGTAAGTACTTACTAACACAAGTGAACTATCAATCTTTCATTCCAGTAGATGAGTTCATGCCAGAGATAATCAGAGGTATAAAGCAGGACCAGATTTATGAGTACAGTGTAGTGGCCCTAAAAGATGACGCATGTAATCAAATATCCAGAGACATATCAGAAAGCGATATAGAAAACAGCAATCCATTCTTTAATTACAAAGTCTATGCAGTGACTTGTGGTACTGATAGAAAGAAGTGCAACAGGCTAATGACAAGCGCAAGGTATTGTGGAATTGATGTTATAAACATTGGCAATAATGTGGATTGGAAAGGAACTGACATGCAAGGTCTTGGTGGTGGTATGAAGATCAACCTTATGAAAGACTTTCTTGAAGATAAATATGATGATGATGTTGTCTTGTTTACTGACGCCTATGATGTTTTCTATAACGATAATCTGGAAACAATCCATGAAAGGTTTTTACAAATGGACCATGAGATTATATTTAGTGGTGAAATGGTTTGTTGGCCAAAGCCAGAACTCATGGACAACTTTCCAGAATCGCCTACAAGATTTAGATTTATCAACAGTGGTACTTACATTGGTAGAGTCAGAGAGCTGCGTAAGCTAATGAATCATGAGCCTATAGAACATCATGAGGATGACCAACTCTTTGTCCATCAAGCGTTCTTCTCTGGTCTTTATGATATTGGTATTGACTACGAATGTTATATATTTCAGACCAACTTTGAGAAGATACAAATGTTAGAGAATAGTCAATTATGGAATGAGGAAACAGGCTGCTGTCCTTGTATCTATCATGGTAATGGTGGAGAAAGAGCAGTGGAGTTTTTTGAAAATCTGTATGACAAACATTATCCAAAAGAGACAGCTATGTTCATACCACACTATAACAAAGCTGAGTTTCTATCTAAGGATATGATGTTGGTAGATTTTATGACACAAGATCAATGCGAAAGAATGATTGAGATAGCAGATAAGAATGGTCAGTGGGGTTCGCTAGACTATGACAAATTCCCTGCGCAAGAAATAAGATTAAAAGAATTAGGACTTTGGGATGAGCTAGATAAACACTGGCAAGAACATATTGTCCCTATTACAGAAAGATATTGGAAACCTTTGCAAATGTATGGACTGAGGGATGGCTTTGTAATGCGATATGCTATGGACACACAAGTCAATCTTAATCTACATCATGACGCTAGTCTTGTGACTGGCTCTGTAAAACTTAACGATGACTATAAGGGAGCAGAGCTTATATATCCAAGGCAAGGAGTAGACAATGTAGATGTCCCAGTAGGGAAGTGTATACTGTTTGCAGGGCAACTAACGCATGGCCATGAGTGCTTGAAGCTCAAAGAGGGAATCAAGTACAGCTTGACAATATGGTCTTGCAGATATATTGGTGATACAATTTAAAATGGAAGATGTAAAATATATTCTACAGAAGCCAGACGGCTCTCAGTCTGAGTATGATGTGAAGAAGTTTAGTGACAGTGGAAAAGAAACTTTTGTACTGTTAGGTGAAGTCAGAGAGCTACACCAAAAGCTAAGCAGATATAACTCAATACTTGTCAAGGCTGAATCAAAAATGATTGACGAACTCCAGAGTGAGTGCGTAGAAGATAATCTTTTTGAGAGCAGAAATGGCAACAAAAGAAAGCGCAAAAAACAAACTTGAACAACACGAAGAAATTTGTGCGCTGCGTTTCAAGCAAATAGAAGACAGGCTTGAGTCTGGTTCTCAAAGATTTGTTCGTATGGAACAAATGATTTGGGGACTCTACATTCTTATCATTGGCTCTCAAGTTATAGGAGCTGTAATGTTATGAGTGGAATACAAGTAAAGACCGAACCTGCGCAAGAGCCAGTCACACTTCAAGAGGTCAAAGACTATCTAAGAGTAGAAGATAATACTGACGAAAGAGTCATTAGGCCATTCATAGAAACAGCCAGAAGAATAGCAGAAGAATATTTAGGAAGAACTTTAGTATCAACAACTTATACACAATTCCTAGATTCTTTCAACGAATTAGAAGACCCTCTATGGGAAGGTGTAAAGACTGGACCATATCTAAACTTTTATAAAAACTATATTGTCTTAGCAGAGTCACCAGTGACCAGTGTGACGCATGTAAAGACCTTTAATGATTCAGACGAAGCAACTACTATGGCTGCTTCAAAGTATTACTTAGACAGCGCTAGAGAGCCTTCTAGGATAGTTTTAAGAACAGGCGAGACTTTTCCTACTGCGTTGCGTGTTGCTAACGCTATAGAGATTGAGTTTGTTGCAGGATACAGCTCTATATATTCAATACCAGAGCCAATCAGAATGGGTATCCTACAGCACATAGCACACTTGTATGAACATAGAGGAGACATGGGAAACTACTTAGAAGCAAGAATAATACCACCTATGATAAAGGCATTGTATGCGCCATATATTATTCATAAGGGTTTAGGTTCTAGTAGTCTCATGGCGATTGGATAGTGGCTGGAAAAGTAGACAAAACATCAATAGGTAGACTCAGATATAAGTGCGATTTAAAGTCTCCAACAGACACCTCAGACGGAGCAGGTGGACGCTCACAAACCTATAGTACTATAGCTCAAATATATGCCGATATAAGGCCTACTGGTGGCGATGAAGCGTACCGACAAGGCAAGGTACAGACAAAGATCACACACAAGATTTACATGCGCTACAGAGCAGATATGAGCGCTGATTACATCATTGTTTATGAAAGCAGAACTTTCCAAATACAGAATATAAAAAATGTAGATGAGAGAGATAGATTCTTTGAGATCACTGCAACAGAAGGAGTAGCACATTGAGTAATCTTATTCGCTTCAAAGGTTTGAAAGAAGCCATTAGTAAGAATGAGAAGCGTGGTAAGGACGCTGCTAAAGAATTAAAAATATCTATGCACCGAGCTACAAGTGTTGTAGAAGCGCATGTCTTGAAGTCAATAAAACAAAAAGGAACTGGTAGAGTATATCCAAGAAAAGGACAGCCACCTCATCAAGCGTCTTCTGCAGGACAACCACCTGCAACTGATACTGGCAACTTAGGTAATAATATTTCAAGCTCTGTCAAAGTTAGAGCAGACGGAGCTGTTGTCGGACAGATCATAGCTGCTACAGAATATGCCGTGCATTTAGAATTTGGTACAAGTCAAATGGCTGCAAGACCATTCATGACACCTGCTCTTAGACAAAACAGAAAAAAAATTAATAAAATATTTGAGGAGCATGGAGTAATTAAGAAATGAGCATAGGACAATTTCAACTGCAGCAGTCTATATTTGCTGCATTAAATAACGATAATACTTTGACCAGTACACTTGGAGCAGGAGTGCATGACGATGTCCCTTCCAATGTTGCATATCCGTTTGTCTCTATAGGAGAGGAAACAGTAGTAGAGTACGGAGAAAAAAGCAGCGATGGTGGTGACCATACCATAAATATTCATGTCTGGTCTCAGTATAAAGGAAGCAAAGAATGTAAGCAGATTATGGACAGGATACATGATTTGTTGCATGATAGTAGTCTAAGTGTATCTGGATTTAATCTGATTAACTCAAGATTTGAATTTAGTGATATACTGAGAGACCCAGATGGTGTCACTAGACATGGAGTCATGCGATTCCGAGTAATAACTTTAGGAACTAATTAAGTTTACTAATATATAGGAGAAAAAAATGGCAGCACAAAAAGGTCTTGACATGTTGTTAAAGATAAACACCTCTGGCTCTACTTATGCGACAGTGGGTGGTCTTCGTTCAACATCAATTACTTTGAATGATGAATCTGTTGATATTACTACTAAAGATAGTCAAGGTACTCGTACCTTACTAGCAGGTGGTGGTATGAATAGTGTAAGTATTTCTGCAAGTGGTGTTTTCACTGACGCTTCAACAGAAGAAACTGTAAGAGCAGCTTACTTTGCTCAACAAAATACTTCTGACGGCTCGTCAGATCAGACTCCTGCATTTAAGAATTTCCAGTTTAGAATACCAGACTTTGGTACATTAACTGGCTCTTTCCAGATTACAAGTTTGGAATATGCAGGTGAGTACAATGGTGAAGTCACATACTCATTCAGCTTTGAATCAGCAGGATATATTACTTACGCAGCAGAATAATATTAGGATAGGAATATGTGGAAAGCAGTAAAAGTTAAAGTCGGTAAGCAAACCATTGAAGGTATGTTTGACGGAACATGGCTTGACATGCCTAATCCAGATATTGAACTGGGCGAAAGTATAAATGTAGATGGTAAGAGTCTTGGTATTCTTTCCAATACGCTAGATGTTAGAGATAATATTTTAAAATTAAAACTTGCAGGTGCGAGTTCCAATAATAAGGAGAAATCAGAAGATGGAAAACAAAGCGATAAACAAACATAAAGGCGAAGTCTTAGTATCACTAGCAGGTAAAGATTTCAAAGCCAGACTTACTGTAGACGCTATCATGCAGATAGAAGACGCAGTAGACATGGGTATTGTGAAACTTGCTCAGAAGATGTCTGAGGGTGATCTTCGCATGGGCCACATGATACAGGTATTGCTACCTGCGTTGCGTGGTGGTGGTAATGATTTACAACCAAAGGATGTCATGGAGCTAGTTCAGCAACATGGCTTAGTGCAATCAATGGCCGTAGTAGCGAAAGTTCTTACGCAGGTCTTATCAACTGACAATTCAGAGGAAGCGACAGAGGGAAAAAAGCAAGTAGAGGATTAACTAGTGACTCCTTGCCTATCAAACGATACTTTCAGATTTGGTGTGGCATGATAGGCCTTACTCCTCAATCATTCTGGGAGTCCTCACCTCAAGAGGTTTACATGGCCATAGATGGGTTCATGGAGTTCAACGGCTCTGAACAAAAGGAGCAGCCAATGACTAGACAAAGAATGAATGAACTCATGGAGTTATATCCAGACTAATGGCTAATCCGATTGATAAAATTATTGTTGAGATTCAAGCAGAAACTAAGGAACTGCGAAGAGGTCTTGACAAAGCAAACAAACAACTCGGCAACCTTAACAAACAAACAGGCTCAGCAACCAATGCTCTAAAGCAATTTGGTTCTGTTGTTGCTGCTATAGGACTAGCTCAAGTAGCGTCTCAAGCAATACAAACTATCAGAGAATTTGAGGATTTAGAAGCTACCCTCAAGGCCGTGACAGGAAGTGCCAATGCTGCAGCAGCTTCCTTTGATCTAATCAGACAATTTACTGCGACAACAACTTTCCAAATTCAAGATGTTGCTAACGCATTTATCAAACTAAAACTAGCAGGTATTGTACCTACTACCGATGTCATGCAGGACTTTGGTAATTTTGCAGCAGGTATGGGTAAGAGTATTACAGACCTCGCACAAGCAGCCTTCAACGCCACCACTGGCGAAATGGAAATGCTGAAACAGTTTGGTGTTGTTGCAAGATTACAAGGTAATACAATTAGAGCAACCTTCAATGGTGTGACTACAGAGATAGAAAGAAGTGGTCCTGCGATTACAGAGTTCTTGCGTAATATTGGACGAACAGAATTTCCAACAGCATTAGCAGACAGAGCTGACACGCTTACTGGTGCTGTATCAAACTTACAAGACCAACTCTCAGAGTTCTTTGTAAAGATTGGTGAGGGTGGACTCAAAGACGCTTTACAAGATATATCCTTACAGTTCAAGCAATTATTGAAAGACAATGAAAGTCTAGCCTTCCAACTTGGTAGTGTTCTAGGTACTGCGCTTTCAGTTCTAGCTAACATTATTAGTTTTGTTATATCAAACTTAAATCTTCTTGCAGGTGTTCTAGGTTTTGTCGCAGGTGCAAAGGTTATGGGTGCGCTCGTAGTAGTAGTACCAAAAGTGGCTGCAGCTATGAAGCTCTTGACTTCTATAATTAAAGGCCAAACAGCAGCAGCAATAATGCTACAAAGTGTGACTGGTATCGGTCTTGTTAAAGTCTTTGCAGGTGTCGCTGCAGGTGGCACGGCTATAGCATTGATGAATAGCAAACTAAAACAAGCTGACGAAGCTGCAGCAGACGCAGCAGAGGGTGGGTTTGATGAACTAAATGATACTCTGCTCAATGAAATGCCGATGAATGAAAGAGCAGTGGACGCTGTAGCTGAATCTGTAAGAGATTTAGGTATAGCAATCAAGGCACTTCCAAAAGGCAAGTTCTCAATATCCGATGTCTTTGACGCAGACTTTGAAAATACAGACCAAGCAGTAAGAAAAATTAACGAAGACTTTATGGAGTTCTTTAATAATATGGAGTTTGCTGCAAGTTCTGTATCTGGTCAAAAGTCAAACTTTGCAAAAGCCATGCTAGAACAAGTAGGCTTCTTCCATTCTCAAGGTATACCTGCTAATCCAAATGCTGTTGAGCAAATGCGTGTGGCATTAGGATTATCAGAAGAGCAACTGTTTGGACCAAAAGGATTATTCAAAAATCTTGATGACTTAGCACAGTTTGCAGGTAAGTTCTCCTCAGACCAGTTAGATAATTTTTATATTGATTTATTTGGTGTAGACGATGTCAAGTTTAGAGAAATATTTGCACCAATCTTAGGTGTGAATGGCCTTGAAAAATTGATACCAATGGTGGCTAAGAAAGCCAAGGACATGAAAGATGGTGGTCTTGGTGGCACTATAGCTGAAATCTTAGTGCCAGAAAACAAAGATATGCTAGACGCATTTATTGCATTAGGTAGAAGTCTAGGCCAATTCAAAGGATTAGATGACAGTCAGATAGTCACATTCTTACAAGAACTACACAAGGTAGAAACAGACCCAATGAAAGACCTTGTCGGTCTGAACAAACTCCTTGGTAAGACACTAGAAGAAAATGCAGAAGGTGGCCAAGATTTCTTAGAACAGCTAAGAGGTATGTCTGACGAAGCAATATTAGCAGCTCTTGTTCACGAAGACTTTAAGGATGTATTAGAGAAGTTTGGCATGAGCGCAGACGAAGCCTTAGTACCAATCAAAGCTATGTTAGCAGAAACTAGAGACTTCAAAAAAGAAGTCATGGAATTACCTGCAACTTTCAAGAGTGCCGATGACGCTCTAAGAATTTTGAATGAAGGTCTTGCTGATAATAAATTAACAATAGAATCTGCTAATGCTATATATAGAGATTACTTAGAAACACTTGGGCCTACTGGTCAAGCCATGGCTGAGATAGGAAGAAATGTTGAGAGCATGTCAGACTCTTTCGCTACCGATCTTACAGACGCTTTACTGACTGGCCAAGACGCTATGGAAACCTTTAGAAACTTTACAGCTAACATAATATCAATGGTCATATCAGAGTTCATGAGACTTGTAGTCATCAAACCGATAGTACAAGCGATACTTGGTTTCTTTGATTTGACAGCTTTAGGTACACCTTCACAAGTTAGTAGTGGTAGTGGTAGTGGTGGTGGTAGGATTTTTCTAGCAGGTGGTGGCCGTATACAAAGAGGTAGACCTACTGTAGTGGGTGAGCGTGGGCCAGAGCTTTTTGTTCCAGACCATACAGGTAATATAATGAATAATCACATGACTAACAGTGCTTTACAGGGTGGTGGTCCACCTATAGTAATAAATCAAAGTGTAAACTTTGCTACTGGAATACAAGGAACAGTCAGAGCAGAAGTAATGCAAATGCTTCCTCAGATAGCAGAGGTAAGTAAATCTGCTGTAGCAGAGAGTGCTGAAAGAGGTGGTTCTTTCAGAAGGAGATTGATAGGAAACTAAATGGCCAAGATAATAGACATGCCAACTACACCTAATTTTATTTCATCTAATTTTAGATTGAGAAGATACATTGGTGCTGCAATATCTCCATACACTGGTTCTCTACAGACCCAAGAATATGATGGTGTTTTCTGGGAAGCAGAAGTCACACTACCACCAATGAGAAGAGACTTGGCCGTGAACTGGCAATCATTTCTAATGGAACTAAATGGTCCAGTAAATACATTTAAGTTTGCAGACCCAGACGCTTTGACTATGAGAGGTACACACAATGCTTCTCAAGGTGGACTGAAAGGACAGCAAAGAGTTAATGAAACAAACATCCAACTATCTTTCACTGGTTCTTCAAACACTATAACTGCAGCAAGTGGTACTCCGTTTGCTAATGCTTTAGTAGGCGACTTTATTATGGTGACAGGTAGCTCCAAAGCAGCTAATAATGGGACACACAAGATAACAACAAAAACAAACAATACAACAATCATAGTAGACCCAGTAGACTATGAAAGTCTGGTGGATGATTCAAATGTTTCTGGATGTACTATCAGACAAAATGTCAAAGGTATCAAAGGCTTAACATTGGTAGCTCTAGGAAACTCTGCAAGTGGGACAATATTAAAAGGTGATTACCTAGGCATATCTGCTTCTACCTCAAATGCACCAACAACTTACACGCCAGTTCAGTATGTTTTGGCAACCTCTGACGCTGTAGAAACAAACAATGGTAGTAGCGCTTTGAATCAATATAGCGTAAGGATAGAGCCAAAGCTGCGTACAAGTTTTACCAATACAGCAGACAGGGTGTATCACACTCCTGCAAAGGGTTTATTTAGATTAGTCACAAAAGAAGTAGAGTGGAGCGCTGACCAGATTTCCAATTATGGAATATCTTTTTCATGTCAAGAGGTAATATAAATGTCCAACAGAAGTGGGATAGACGCAGCATTAGTAGACCTTCTTGGAGAAGATAATCAAATATTATTTCTAGCTGTTAAGCTAGAGTTTGATACTGAGACACTTAGATTCTGGAATGGTAAAAATAATCTAGTCATAAAAGAAGGTGGTAGTGACACTACCTATATTGGAGCAGGTGATCTGTTAAGTGTTTCTGGTATAGAAGAAAACTTAGATATGAGTGTCGGTGGTGTGACTGTTGCACTAGCAGGTATGAACGCAGAGGTCTTAAATCTGGCCCTCAGTGAAGAATATCAAAACAGACAAGTATCAATATTACTAGGACAGCTATCTGGTGGTACAGATATATCTGCAGGGACTATGACTATTTTTTCTGGCCGTATGCAGACCATGCAAATTAATGATGACCCAGACGGCTCAACTATTACTCTTAATGCAGAGAGCAGATTGATAGATATGGAAAGACCATCAAACCTCAGATACACAAATGAATCTCAACAGTTTATAGCAGACGGAGATACTTGTTTTTCAAGAGTATCTGCTTTGCAAGATAAAGAAATACTTTGGGGACGAACAACTGGTGGTGGTGGTATTGGTGGAAGTTCTGGGCCAAGTGGTGGTAATGAGAATAGACAGATTCAACATAAATGAGAAAGTATATTGATTGGAAACCAAGGCTGCGTGAGTTTTTTGATTATGCAAAAGACAGAAAGTTTGTGTTCGGTGAATGGGACTGCGTAATATTTACCAATACAGCAATCAAATATATGACAGGCAAACATCTTTTACCGAAGACTTGGAAGACTTGGAATAGCGAATCTGAGGCCCTAGAAGCCATCCAGAAGCTCGGTAAAGGTGAAGGCCTTGCCAATGCCATAGATGAAGCAATAAAGCGCTCTGGTGGCCTTACAGAAGTTCCTATTATTTCAAGACAAATGGGTGATATTGCTGTAGTAAAACAAGAAACAGAACAGGTTTTAGTATGTGACGGCTATAAATTAGTAGGGCCTTCTGATTCTGGTCTAAAAGTTTTGAATGAAGCCATGCCAGTAGAGTACATAAAGTGTTGGAGAATCAATGGGTAAGGTAGTAGAAACAGCCTTAAAAGTATTTGTAGCAACAGTTCTTATTGTGACTGGTATAGGTTTCCTCACACCTGCGTTTAGTGGTGTATCATTTTGGGCTGCGATGACAACAAAGATTGGTTTCTTAGGTGGACTAAGTGCCGTTGGTGTAGCTACATTGTCTGCTGTCGGTACACTTGTTCAAGGACTACTCAGTAAATCACCAGATTCTATAAGTCAAAACTTCGGTGCAAAGGTTTCTGCAAGAGGTGCTGCAGTACCAAGACAAATAATATATGGCCGTACTAGAGTGGGTGCTACGATTACGCATATTGAGACCTCTGGTACTGACAATAATCGCCTAAGTTTTGTTGCTGTTATAGCAGGACATGAGTGCGAATCTTTAGATCAAGTCATTGTGAATGACGAAATCCTAACCACTACAACTACTGGTGGTTTTCAAGTGGCAACAAATTCTAAGTTCACCAATACAGATAATGACAATGCTTTTGCTAATGGTAGATTAGTTAGGTTTTTATTTGTTAATGGTTCTCAAACTACATCTAATGCTACAGTGGTAGCAAACTCTAATCTCACTACTAGCGACAAGTTTGTATCTTGTGCTTATGTATTTATGCAGTGCGTGTTTGACCCAGAGAAGTTTGGTGGTGGTTTACCCAATGTAAGTTTCATAGTCAAAGGTAAAAAATGTTTTGACCCAAGAGATTCCTCAACTGCATGGACAGACAATCCTGCATTGATAGCAAGAGATTATATTACCGATACTGTATATGGACTAAAAGCGAAAAGCAGTGAGGTGTTAGACACTGCAGCTCTAGGTGGTTTTATAAGTGCTGCGAACACTTGTGACTCAAGCGAATCTCCAACAACTGCTGCAACTACACAAGCAGCGACAAGCTCAGTACTTGTTAGAGTAGCAAAGGGTGACTCTTTATTGATTGGTGTAGGCGATAGAGTCACTGGAACTGGCATATCTGGAACAGTCAAAGTTATTGGAAAGAGACCTCTAAATCTGACAGAAGCGCAGATTACTTTAGATACTGCTGTCACTGTTGGTAATGGTGTCACTCTGACATTCTCTCAACCACAATATGTAGCCAATGGATTCACTGACTTCCAAGGGACTGGGTCAAATATATTATCTGGAATATTAAGTTCTTGTAGTGGAAGAATATCTTTTATCAATGGCAAGTTCTGTATGTTTGTCGGAGCTACAGTCACACCAGATATGACTATTGGCGATGATGATGTTTTAGCACCATTCAGAATTATTACAAAATCCAATGGAGCAGAAAGCTATAACACGGCCAAAGCTGTTTATGTAGACGGAGCGCAAGACTATGTTGCTACAGATAGTCCAGTCTATACCAGTGCTACACACTTAGCTAATGACACACCAACAGGAGAGTCTTCTGCAAACTATAGAAACCAATTAGAAATGCAGCTTCCATTTACTACCGATGTTGCTCATGCACAAAGATTAGTAAAACAAAATCTTCTTTACTCAAGGCAAGATACAACTATTTCTACCATAGTGCCTATAAGATATATGCAGCTACAACCTCATGACTATGTCAATGTGACTAATACTAGACTCGGTTTCAATAATAAATTATTTGAAGTAATGGCTTTGAATATTGAACCACAAGGAGATCAAGAAAATTCAATTCTAGTCTGCAACATACAACTCAAAGAAATAGATGGTTCTGTCTACAACTTTTTAGCAACGGACTATATAGACCCAGAAGATGTAGCAGTAGATGATGGTGATATAGGTGATTTATCTTTAGACCCACCAACAGGTCTTTCTCTAGCTTCGGATATTCAGTCAGAAGGTCAAACCTTGAAAGTCAATGTTGTTGCTTCTTGGACAAACCTTGTGTCCGATAGAGTGCAAGGAACTGAGGTGGCCTATAAACAATCTACTGATTCAGACTACACTGGAGACATTACTGTAGGTAAAGGTGTATCAAAAGCCATCATTCCAAACTTAGTTATCGGTAATACATACAATGTCAAAGTCAGACACTTTGATATTAATGGTATCAACAGTGCATATACAAGCGCAGTCAATATAACAATATCAGACCCAACTACAATAGGACCACCAACGAGCTTTACTGCTAGTGGCGATGGCGATGGACCAGTGGGTGGTATCTTACTATCTTGGACTAATCCAAATAATAATGAACTCAAAGATATAAAAATCTATAGGCATACATCCAACTTTACACCTACGGATGACACATATCTCAATCAAGTTATACCTGCAACAAGGCCAAACCAAAATCAATTAGCGTTTCAAAGTATTCTTGACGGACTATCTGCAGGTGTGACATATTTCTTTGCGCTTAGAGCTGTCTCTACTTTGGGTGTTCACTCAAACTTTACCAGTGTAGTCAGTGCCAGTTTCCGATTTGGCAAAGAAGATATAGGCCTAAACAATGTCACTAACCATACACAAGTAAAATCTGACCTATCTAATTTTAGTGTAGAGAGTGATTTGTTTGAAATAACAAGCTCAGAGCTTAGAGGTAAAACGCCTATAAAGAATGACCAAATAACAATCAGTCTAAGTGGAACTACATTAGGACTTAACAATGCAGGTAGTGGGACACAAACATTATCTAATGCAAATGTAGGTTTATCTAATGTGACAAACCATGCGCAAGTCAAAGATGACCTAAGTAATTTAAGTATAACTTCTGCAGACTTTGAGGTGAGTGGTGGTAGTCTTGCAGCTAAGAACGCTCTCAAAAATGCACAAATATCTATTGCTGCTGACGGAAGTTTGTCTAATGCAGGTGGTGGACAAGTCACGGCCACTGGACTAGGTGCTGTAAAAACTGATTTAACAAACGCACCTAATGGTATTAAGAATGACCAAGTCACATTAGCTAAGAGTGGTAGTGGTGTATTATCTTTGACAAACGGAAACGCTGCGACAGTGTCTTTTGATAATGACGATGTAGGCCTAGGTAATGTCACAAACCACGCACAAGTAAAAGATGACTTGTCAAACTTGACTATCAATTCTTCTGACTTAGAAGTCAGTAGTGGTTCTCTACAAGCTAAGGACGCTTTGAAGAATAGTCAAATATCTATAGCTGCAGACGGAACATTATCTGGAGCAGGTGGTGGTCAAGTCACTGCTTCTGGTGTTGGTGCTATACAAACGGACCTTGGTAATGCGCCAACTACAATAATAAATTCCAATACAACTAAGGCCGATGTCGGTCTATCAAATGTGACCAATCATGCTCAAATAAAAAGTGACGGAAGCAACGCACCAGATATATTAAAGAATGACCAGATAACATTATCTTTGAGTGGTACAACTCTTGGTCTAAATAACGCAGGTAGTGGTACACAAACTTTATCTAAAACAAATGTAGGACTGTCTGATCTTAACTCTTTAGAAAGTGGAGCAGGAACAAAACTTTCTGGCATAGAAACAAATGCTACTTTCGGAGCTGTACTTGGTGCTTCTGGTACTGGAAATCTTTTAGATGAAAACGATAACAACCTTACAGACGCCATAATAATTACAAGCCAAGGTACATCTAACGATACTAACAATGTAAACAGTGTGGCCAAAGCCGATGTGACAAGTGCAATAACAGGTACGCAAACCAATGTGGCTTCTTTAGTATCTGGACTTGCTTCTGGTTCGCAAAGTGTTAATGCAAATGTTTTAAATGCAGGACAAATAAATACATCTTTATTAAAGTTAGACGAATTGTTTTTACCTACTGAGGGTACAGCCACCTCTGGCCAGACAGTTAATTTCTTTTCTACTATGACGCAAGTAAGCCTTGGGTCTCTTGGCGATGGAGCAGGTTTCTATATGGGTACAATATCAGTAGAAATAACTGACGCTCAAAGCGATAGAATAAGAGGTGCTTCATTTCATATAGATTTGAAGTCTGGTTCTACAACTGTCTATACAAAGTACTGGCCTATAGGTATTAAAGAAGGTAATCAATATTATGACGCAGGTGACGCCTTTGGTCATTCTGCTGACTTGCCAGTTATGCACCTTGAGTTTGCTTACTTCCATACATCAAACACTGCTCTAAATTTATTCGTCAATGCAGACTCTAATGACACTATAACAACATGTCTTGTAAAAGCTAGAGCTGTAAGATTCGGTGCTGAGACAGTGACCTTCAATCCAACTTCTGTCGCAGGTGCTAGTGTACCTGCAAGTACGGAAACAACTTTTGCTGCAGTGACAGTGAGTGGATTTACAGGAACAAAGACAGTAAATCTTTCTGGTAATTCAACAGCTTTGATTAGCGTAAATAGTGGGAGTTTTGTGAACTCAAGTATCCCTGCTATCAGTGCCAATCAAACATTCCAAGTTAAGATGACATCTTCTGCTACAGCAGGAGCAGTAAGAACTGCTACTGTAGAGATAGGTGGAACTGCAATAACTTTTTCTTTAACAACGCAGGGTACTTACACACCTACATATTCTGGTGGTGGTGGTAGTGGTTCTGCAGGTGGTGGTTTTGAAAGTACAACTCAGCTTAATTAATTATGACTTATACATTTACATATACAATCAACACTCATAGTATCAAAGAGTATCTAGGCAAAAAGATTATCAGTCAGATAATGTATACCATAGCAGTGTCAAGAAGTGATGGTAAGTCTTGCAACTTAGAGCTATCTATTAATTATCCTTTAGACTGCGCTACAAAAGTCATACCACATTCAAGACAAAAATATGATGACTCAGATAATGTTATTGCAGAAAGTGCGTATTCTGACAGGACAGATTTCGCAGAGTATGACGATTTAACAATACCAGATGATTTGATAACATGGTTAAGAAATCATCATGAAAATGATTCAGCACAATTACAAGGCTTGAAAAATTTTGCTGATTACACAATAGGAGAATAATATGGATAACATGGGAAGTGGTAGATTCGGTGGTGACATGGACCGAAATGAAGTGGAAATGGACCTCAATAAGTTCATGGCCATGATACAAGAAATATCTGAACTCAAAGATAAGATAAGAGAACTAGAGGACACAAAGAATGTCAATCCTCACCAGAAGTGGATACACCTTGCACAAGCTGTAGACTCTTGGAGAATATTCCCTCGCTTGTTTTTGACTGTATATATCATACTTCTGTACTCTACAGTAATGTGGTTTATGGATTTAGAAGCACCAAACTTTGAACAGTCTGGCTTGATCTCTGTAGTAGTGGGAGCAGGAGCAGCATGGTTTGGCCTATATGCAGGGACTAGTGGAGCTTCTAAGAGCTTTAAAGGTGAAGACAAATAGTAAATGGACGCCTTTGAATTAATTGAATCTGTAGGCCTTCCTATAGCTTCTGGTCTTGTAATGGGATATTTTATATTTCTCATTATGAGACAACTCATGGGTGAGCTTGTAGGCGAGATAAAGACTATACAAGGTATCACCAAAATGCTCATAACCAGAGCGACAATAATGAACAATGAAATGATACGCATAGACACAATAGTGTCTGCTGCTTTAGATTTATCTCCAGACCTAGAAAGGATAGCGAGAGCTGAGAACTTTGTAGAGGACGGAAAGATAGACGCTAGAAGGGACTAGCGTGGACATAGTAGAACTTGTAGATAAGTTTGGTTTCACTACTGTAATGGTAGTAGGTCTTGGATATTTTGTTTACTTTGTATGGCAAACAATAACCAATAAGATAGACCCTGCTGTTGATGATATGAAGAAGACTATCATTAGACTGACAGACGCTCTGAGACTTTTGGACCAAGATATGATACGCTTAAAAGAAAAGGTATTGACTATAGAAAAACTAAAAGATGGCGAAGAAAAAAAAGCAGGTAGAAAAGGAACTGCAATTCGGAAGAAATAAAATACTCATTGTAGTAGGGATTATTGCTGTCTTATTTTTAACATGCTCACTAGCAGCAGACGAGATCACTCACAAGTTTAAGTCTCCAAGTTTCTCAGGCCAAAATACCTCGGCCCATTATTTGACCATTGAGCAGCAGGAGTATAGTAGAGCAGAGCAACTGCGCAAAGATTTATTGGCCTTAGCAGAACAAAAGAAAAGAGACGAAGAGAACAGTGTAATAAGTCGCTTCCAGAGGAACTTAGAATCACGCATATTCGCTCAGATAAGCAGACAGATAGTAGACAATCTGTTTGGAGAAAATCCAAGCGAGAGTGGGACATTTACATTATTCGGCAACACTATTACTTACACAAGTGATGGTGAATTTATAACCTTAACGATTACAGACGAGTTCGGAAATGTCACGGAAATTACCATACCTATTGGTGACCTTACTTTCTAGCTGCAGTCTTCTTGAGATAGATGAAGCTACAATGCCGTATCGGTTTGAACACGATACCAGAGAAGAGGTACAAATATTAGATTTACAGAATGAAGCACTGGCCAGTGTCAAAGTGCCAGTCATCAAACCAGTAGTCGCTGTATATCCGACATCTTTTACAGATCAAACAGGCCAAAGAAAAAGCAACAGCAGCTTCGCTTTGTTCTCTACGGCCATAACACAAGCGCCTTATACACTGCTTATAAGGGCCTTGAAACATGCAGGTCATAGTAATGGGTCATTCTTTACAGTCATTGAGAGGATTAATCTGGATTCACTGACTCGTGAAAGACAGCTCATCCGAAGTACAAGAAATCAGTTTGCAGAAAATGGTGAAGGCACGGAGCTTCCACCACTGCTGTTTGCAGGTCTGCTTGTTGAAGGCGCTGTTGTAAGTTATGATACTAACTTAGTGACTGGTGGCGCAGGAGCTAGATACCTCGGTATTGGTTCTTCTAGTCAGTACAGACAAGACAATGTGACTGTAAGTCTCCGTCTTGTTTCTGTCGCTACTGGAGAGATACTGATTGAAGTAAGTAGCTCTAAAACTATCTGGTCTACTGGAATATCAGAAGATGTTTTCCGATTCATAGAAATGGGTACAGAACTCGTTGAGATAGAAGTGGGTGCTTCTACCAATGAGAGTGCTACCTTAGCTCTGTCTAAAGCGATAGAAGAGGGAGTACTGCAAATAATTAATATCGGTTATGACCGAGGGTTTTGGAAACATGAAGAAGCTAATTAGTTTAAGTCTTATATTAAGCATGTCTGTTTTGGCTGACGATAATGAAATTTATCTTGAACAAAACGGAAATAATAGCACAATCAAGATTGAGCAAATTGGTGGTTCTGGAAATATCATAGGTGGGTTAAATTCCTCTTCTGGTAGCCTACAGCCGTTTGACCTTGACGGACTCAATATGAATCTGTCTATATTTCAAATAGGTAGTACCAATACTTTCTTAGGTGACATACTTGGAGACAACATTACTTTCTTGTATGACGCTGACGGAGACAGTAATTCCATGACTATCCAAGTAGACCCTAGTAATACTTTTGGTGCTGACTCTGGCAATTACAATATAGATATTACTGGAAATACAAATGCTGCAACTCTTGATGTAGGTACAACTGCTCTTGCAGGTACGCTAGATTTAGATTGGATAATCCAAGGTTCTGGGAACACACTAGATTTTGATATTAACTATGATGGAGCAACTAATTTCATGGACCTTGATGGTGACGATAACACTGTAAACTTTACTGGTTCTGGTGCTGCTAATGGTTATTTCTATCTGGACCAGACAGGCGATGATCGCACCTTTAACATTCAGCAGATAGACACTTTAAATAATGCCTATTTAAAGTTAATCTCAATAGGTGATAATGGTTCGGTTTGTATTATACAGTCTGACGGCTCTACCTCTACTGGGTGCTGATTTAGATATAGGCGACATATCTGAGCTAAGAGGTTCAGCTCAGATAGTCAGAGATAAGGATTATATTGCAGAGCTAGACTTTGCAATACAATCCAATGATAAAGCAATAACTCAAAATGGCCGTATGGCTATAGAGTTTTTAGATGAATCTATTGTCCGTCTTACAGAGGACAGTTCTCTTTTCATAGATACTTATATCTATGACCCAGACCCAAGCAAAGCAAAGATGTCTCTTAACTTTGCATTAGGGACTACAAGATTTCTAAGTGGGAATGTAGACAGAATGTCTAAGCAAAATGTCACTTTGAAAACTCCAAGCGCAAACATATTTATTAGAGGAAGTAGTTTCTCGGCAACAGTAGACGAGTTCGGAAGATCGCTTCTTATTAATCTTCCCTATGGTCCTAACGATTCTATGATTGGAGAAATAGAAGTACAGACTGCTATGGGAAGTGTCATACTCTCTCAGCCGTTTGAAGCTACTTCTGTAAACACTTTTGAAAGCATACCAACTTCGCCAGTAATCTTAGACCTCACTCTGGACATCATTGACAATATGCTCATAGTCAATCCACCAAGAGAGGAGCTAAGTTTAGAAGAAGAGCAAACTACTCAGACTGCAGACTACTTAGATTTCAATGACTTAGATGTAGATTTTTTAGATGAAGATTTTTTAGACAATGAAGCTGACTTAGAATTTACAGAACTAGATATTAATTATTTAGATGTAAACTTCTTAGAAGATTTATTAGATGTCCTTGACGCTTTAGATGTAGCCGAGGATGAAGACGCTCTTGCGCAAGAAGGCAATCTATCCATAGTCGGTACAACTTTTGGACAAGATACAGACACGCAAATAACAACATTCCTAACTGGTCAAGTACTGACCTTGCAAAGAAATGTTGCAGGTAATGCAAGAGTAGATATAGATAGCGCAGGTTCATATACAGTAATCTTTATTCAAGATGGTGTCTCCAGAACTGTCACTATCAATGGTGGTAGTTCTACCCAGATAATCATAAGACAAGGTAGCTAATATAAATGGTAGTTATATTGTGAAGCGAATACTATTTGCACTGCTTATAATATTGGCCATACCATTAATATTTAACTGGACTCCACTGCAAGTCATGAAGATGAGAGTCTTTGATTCTCTGATTGAGACGCCAAACGAGTCTGGTAATTTTATTATTTTAAATATCTCGGAGCAAGACTTAGAAGACTTTGGTGGATGGCCATTACCAAGAGATATATTTGCGCAGCTCCATTATGCTTTGATTGAATACGGAGCAACTGGTGTAGCCTACGGAATCAGCTTTCCACAAAAGGATAGGATGGGTGGAGATCAAGTCTTTGCTCAAGCCTTAAATGAAACTGGTTCAGTGATAGCTATGTTCCCAGATAAAAGTGGCGAATATCCAAAGACAACTTCTACCATTATCAAAGGAGAAGATATTGGTGGTATGATGTTAGAAGGAGTGAAGCAAAACTTTCTTGAACTCCGAGAGTCAAGTCTGCAGGGTTTAGCTTTCGCTCCTACAGAAGCAGACCTCATAGTAAGACGAGTGCCATTGTTGGCCAGAAGTCCAGACGGATGGATACCAAGTTTCGCCACTCAGATATACAAGCTAGTGACAGGTAGTAAAAACTATATCATTACTACAAACCAAAACGGAATCCAAGAGATAGTTATACAAGGACTAAATCCAGTCAAGACAGATAGCCTTGGAAGAAAATGGATTTCATGGGTAGACACTCCAGAGATTACACTGCAAGAATTAGATAAGGTAAAAGGACGCTTTGTTATTGTCGGAGTGGACGCTGCAGGTATACAAATACAAATACCAACGCCAGTCGGATTGAAAGAGCCACATAAGGTCCAAGCAGCCTTAGCAGAATCTATCTTAATAGAAGACTCTCCATACATACCAGACTACTCTTTTGGCCTAGAAATACTTATTTTCTTATTATCTGGCGCTCTCATTTGCGTTCTAACGAGTTCTTTTGGTGTGGTTGGTACGCTAACATCCCTTACTTTTACCTTCGCTCTAACGGCTTCTGGTGGCTTCTGGCTAATCAAAAGTGGTCTACTTATAGATGTTAGTTATACTTTAATATCACAATTTGTTATAGCTAGTACAGGCTTCTTTTTAAAGTTCCGACAACAGTACAAACTACGCCAACAAATAAAGAAACAGTTTGAGAAATATTTAGACCCACGACAAATTGCAAGGCTGCAGAAAAATCCCTCTCTGTTAAAACTTGGTGGAGAGAAACAGTATGCGACATTCCTCTTCACTGACTTGCGTGGCTTCACTTCTCTTTCAGAAAGAGTAGGCCCAGAAAAGACTTGTTATATTATGAATAAAGCATTGACAGCTCAAGTTTCTGCAGTGCAAAAGTATGACGGATTAGTAGACAAGTTTATAGGTGACGCTATGTTTGCACAATTCGGACCACCTCTTGGCCTAGAGAATCATGAAGAAGCTGCGCTCAAGACTGCTATGCAGATACAAAACAATATCAAACTTCTAAATAAAGAGCTTGAAGAAGAAGGTATTGAACCAGTGCAAATAGGTATAGGCATAGAAACAGGCTATGCTGTAGTAGGTAATATGGGTTCTGAAAGTAGGTTTGAATACTCTGCTGTTGGTGACCCAGTAAACTGCGCAGCTAGATATGAGTCAGCTACAAAAGGTTTAGGTGTTGATCTAGTAATTGGACAAACAGCAAAAGACGGCATATCATTTAAGCTCTTACCTCTTGGAGAGATAGAAGCCAAGGGTAAGAAAGAAAAATTACAGGTGTATACATGGGTATAAAAATCGCAGGTGTATTGGGTTTGCTACTTGTAATATCAGTAGCAGGTTCAGCATGGTATATAGACAGACTACAAGACGAGATTTCTGTATTAAAAGGTAATGCCATAGCATTAGAAAATTCTATCGCTCAACAGAACGAGCAAATCGCAGCACACAAAGCCAAGGCCGAAGCGCTGCAAAATCAAAACAATAAACTCGCTTCTCAGAATCAAGAGTCTATGAGAGAAGTAAATCAGCTTAGAAATACTTTTGCTTCCCATGACTTAGACAATCTGGCATTAGCTAAACCTGCTCTCATAGAATCAAAGGTAAATAAAGCAGTCAAAAGATTAATGCAAGAGTTCAGAGATATAACAGACCCAGATCAATTCAATGAAGAAGATAATACTGACGGCTAGTTTTGCAGCTTTGATGACTAGCTGTTCTATGATACCTAGTCAAACAAAGCCAGTAGAAGTAGTGACTATTGCTGAGCGTATGCCAATGTATCATCCACCTCTCCCCCTTGAGGTTCAACTAGTAGATGTAGATTGGACAGTTCTGACTCCAGAACTTATGGAAGAATATCTACAAAGGATAGAAGCAGGTGAAGCACCACGCTCAGCATACTATGCTCTCACTACAAAAGAGTACGAAAATCTAAGCATGAACATGGCCGAACTTAAAAGATACTTGAAAGACACGCTGCATATCATTGAATTTTATAGAGAATATGAAGATGATGAAGACGAAGAAAACAAGCAGACAAAAGATTAAAGTGTTATGCTTAGGTCTTCAACTAATATAGGAGAGTGAATTATGTTGGAGTTTTTTCAATGGATAAGAATACTCATAGAGATTCTACCTTGGTTAGTTATGGGTGCTAGTGCAATAGCTGCAATCACACCTACGCCAGTAGATGACGGATGGGTAAAGAAAGCCTACTCTATTCTTGACGCCATAGCGCTGAACATAGGTAAGGCCAAAGATAAGTAGTAGAAACTATGGAAGTAGTGCCATTTGTATATAACGCTATTCTGGAAAGAGTAGTAGACGGAGACACTATTGATGTCACCTTGGACCTTGGATTCTCAGTAAAGCTACACAAGCAACGCTGCAGACTTATGGGTATAGACACACCAGAGTCTAGGACAAGGGACTTAAAAGAAAAAGCATTAGGCAAAGCAGCAGCAGCCAGACTAGCTGAGCTTTGCGCAGAAAAGCTAGTCATCAAATCAGCAGGTATAGATAAATATGGAAGAATCTTGGCCACACCATATACAGAAAATGGTGAGGATATTTGTGCAATTCTTATTAAAGAAGGTCACGCTGTTGAATACTTTGGTGGTAAGAAAACTAAAGTCTGGGGAGATTACTAAAATGAACAACAACAAAATATCAGCAGAAGGCATTGGACTTATAAAGAAGTTTGAAGGCTTAGAGCTAGAAGCGTATCAATGTAGCGCAGGTGTATGGACTATAGGCTATGGCCATACCAAAGGAGTACGAGAAGGCGATGTTATTAGTGAAGACCATGCCAATCATTTACTAGAGGTAGAGCTAGAAGAGTACGAAGGCTATGTAAATCAATATGTCAAAGTGCCACTTAAGCAGTGCCACCACGATTCTTTAACTGCTTTCGTCTATAATCTTGGGCCTAACAACTTCATGAATTCTACACTGCTTCGTGTATTGAACGAAGGTCAATATGAAGAAGTACCTGCGCAGATCAAAAGATGGAACAAAGCAAGTGGCCAAGTCCTTGAAGGATTGGTCAGAAGAAGAGAAGCAGAAGCATTATTATTTGAGGGTAAAGACTGGACACATATCTAAATGGCATTAAGTAAAACTCAGACGAGGAGACTAGGTGGAATATTATCTATAATGTTTGGTGATAGTATGCCTAGTGAAGTATTAACAGAGCTTATAAAGGAAGGCTATGTGGAGATAGTAGAGGACAAAGCCTTGCTATCGCAGAAGGGTATGGACGAAAAGCGAAGGCTCTGTACTCTTGCAGGTTTGAATATTGCCTACTCTTCTGAACGAAAGTCTGGCGAAGCGCCAGATTCGGCTTCACCAGATCACGCCTAACGCATTTTCTTAGGGTAGGCAAGGGTCTAAGTACCCTTAAAATTAGCTAAAGTTAATTACTTCTGCGTATCTGGATTGGTGTTTAGGCATGTGATACCCATACTGTTTTCTAAATATAGACTGTCCCTCTTCCTCAGTGTAGTACTTTCTATTCTCACACTTGGCTTCATAGTCAGCCATATCTTTCCAAATCCAGTAATTCATTTCGTATGATTTTCTGACATCATATTTGAATTGCTTATATGGTGCTAGTTCCCTCATTTTCTTCTCCTCTTTTTCATGCTGTCTACAGCTAGTGTAGACTCCCATGCGAACAGACCTGCTAAGACTGTTATAACAACAGTGACAAAGCAGTTAATCTACAAGCTCCTCTCTCTGCTCAAGATTATGAAAATAGTTTTGGAGCAGCATTTGAATCCTTGGATTGATGTTAGAGTATCCATTCTCAAACCTTGCAATCATTGAGCGATTGGGTTTTCCTTTAACTTCGTAGCCTAAGTACTTGGCCACATCCGTTTGTGATACTCCGTGTTTCTCTCTAAGTCTCTGTAGTTTAGTTCCGTCCATGGTTAAATTATAAGTCCTATAGTTTTTATTGCAACTTTATTTGTCAGCTACAACTTGTAATTTATTAGAATGAATCTTCTTTATCTGGCCAGTCTCTTCGTCCATAAAAAGAATGATCTGTTTGTTCAGCTTACTACGGCCATAGTATTGGCCGTAGATAGCTTGGTTCTTAACTTTCAATCTCATGACTTCTCCTCTTGGATTAGTTCACAAGCATAATCATAAGCTGACTTCCATGAATCATGAGTCCACTCTCTAATATCAGAGTCTATGTCCCAGTCATATTCTTTTCTCTTATCAAGAACATCAATGACTGTTCTCCAAGTATAGTCTTCGTCTCGCTCAATATTTAGCCACTCAATCTCTTGGACCAGAGACATACACTTCTGCTTTGGACTCTGAGGTTTGGCAACAAAGACTGTCTTCTGCTCAAGCTGCTCTGGAGTATTCTCCTTCTCATACTTGGCAATCTTCTTTTGGTCAGCCTTGATTCTTTTCTCAGCAGACTTGACAGCGCTTGTATATTTTTTGAGCAGTCTTTCATTGTTCGCCAGTCTCTTTTTAGCAGCTTTGTAATTCTTACCAACTATGTTTTCTTTCTCAACGAAATCATGGTCATTAAAAGAGAACGCAACTTCAAGTGCTTCTGCAGACTTCTCAATGTAAAGATTCTCTACGCAATACTTAACTAACTTTAATTCCAAAACTGCATGGTCTGCGCAGTGAGGTCTTAGGTCAGTATTGTATGCGTGGATACAATGTCCAAGGTCATGAACTATATGCGCCCATCCGAAGTCACAATTTATATTGAAGTGAGAGTTTTGGTTTGGCCACTTGCGTCTTGGCCAAGTATGTCCACGGCCAGATACTTGCTTGTACTCTAAACCTTTGAACCACCTTCTGTAGACAGAAGGCTTACAAAACTTTTTCAACGCCAACTGAATAAACTTCTTAGCAACTTTAAAGTCCACTCTCTCAAGTTTATTTTCATACCTAGAATTCTCTTCACCCCAAGTGGTGCGAGATTCTTTGTATAACTTATTTGCAGGAGTGACACCATTAGCCACCCATAACGAGTCTAGTTTTTTATAAAGCTCTAGTGCTTCTTTAGATGTTTTCATATTTATCTTCTCCTATATTTATAAAACATACATGTCCATTATACAGGAACTAGTTATTATTGCAACTACTAATTATCATCATCTTCTTTGAAACAAAAAATACCACACTCAAAATTATAGTTTTTTAGGTCTCTACCTTTTGCATTTACTGGAAGCTCATCTAAATAAATCCTCTCGCCTTTATGTCTAACCAACTTAGCTCCAAGGTCTCTTGATGTCTTACTTCTTTGTTCGTAAATATCTGGGAAAGTTTTTCTGACGAGATTCCAATATGTTGGTGAGGTGGCCTTCACGCAGCCAATGCAGTTTGCGTTTGGATAACCAAGACTATAAATCTCTGGCAACTTTATACCCTCAAACATAAGGGTATCAAAGCAGCCTTGTTTCGTGATCTTGTTATCTATCAATGGTGTAAGTAGTGGCTGCTCGTTTGTCTGACTAAATCTTTCAGCTCTTTTCTCTTCATCATAAGTAAATCCTAAAACAATATAATCAGTAGGATTCTTTATCTCCCAATACTGTCTAGCGTTTCTTTTTAAATGCAAAGTACAAGGCGCACCGAAAGTGCCAGACATAAATTTTCTTTCTTGCCAAACTGTTTCACAAGATTGATCTGGGAACTTTGGATTTATAGCAAACTCTATTTCTACACCTAACCACTTTTCTACATCCTTCAAAAATCTTACATTGTCTGGATGTTCTTCTTTGATTGGATTATTAACAACTCTGATATGGTTATCTTGGCCATACAGTTCTATTGTTTTTTTTGCAGCAACAGCAGAAGCAGCACCACAGCTAAACCATACAGTAATTGTTTTGTCTTTCATCTAGCATAACCTAAAATGGTAAATCACCATCTTGGTCAAAGTAAAACTTAGCACCTTCATATTGTGCTTGAGCATACTTCTTTCCAAGATCAGCGTCTAGGCCATACGCTTCAAAAAGATTCTTCTCTGTGCCGTATTTTGTATGCAGCTCCATGTGATGTTTCATACACAAAGGTATACAATTCTGGTCACCAGAACGCATAGAAGCTCCTCTAACGCCATCCCAAGGTTTAAGTAGATGGTGAGCTTGGGTTGGTCCACTGCAGCAGCTAGAGCCAATCTTTTGACCTATAAGACATGTCAGACCTTGAATGAATCTGACATGTCTCTTGTCTCTGTATTGTTTGTTAGCCATTAAAACTTTGGCTTGAAATCATCTACAGGTTGCTCTGGTTCTACATTGGTTTCAGCTACATCATCTACCAATTCAAATCCAAGACTTGAATATGGTCTACCTGCAGCAGACTCCTTGGCCCAGATACCAAGTTTATAGATCAAAGGTACATCATATTTTGCAAGTCCATCATAGACTTTTCTGACATCTTCATTCTCTTCACCAAGAGCTTTTAGATCAGACATGTATCTTTTAAAGTCATCATTCCTCACCAAAGGCATTGTGACTTTACCACCCATGTCTGGACTAGCTTCACTCTTTTTATTTTCTGGTGCATTGTAATGAAGCAGTCCCATAGAAACTAACATTTCATATTGGGTCTGGCCTTCATTATTTTTTTTCTCAATGACCATGCCATAATATTTTTTACCATCTAAATGGAATGTACCCTTTCTCAGAATCTTAGCGTCTGGGTCAGAGAACATAGCTCCATAATTATCATTATCAAAAGATTTATCTTCCATAATTTACTCCGTTATAAGTTTATATTCATAGCCTTTTCCACCTGCAATTCGTCTACTGACTAAGACCTCTTTGTCCATAGGCAAGTTATATTTTATTCTACAATAATCCTTGCGCATATTTCTGGTCGCAGCAGCAATAGAGTTTTCGCCATAGAAAGTGCCAGTGTTATTTTTGATGACTCGCTGTAAATCCCAATAGGTCCAGTAGTGTCCGTTCCTCATTGTGAGAAATACAGCGTCATCTAGTGTCAGCTTCTTAGCCATTAGAACTTCTTAGGACTACCCTCTGCGTCCTTGACTGTTGTCTTTGGCTGAACTTTCTTAGCTTGGTTATGCTCTTCAAGTCTAGCTGCTACTGCAGCATTACCATCGTCATCGTCAGTAGTTCCAACACCAGTGGCCAACATTAAGCTATATCTTCTTGCATAGCTAAGTGCTGAACCGAAGCCGTGAGGATTATTCTTTGGCGCAGGAATGTAGACTCTACCATTACTGATTGAGCCACCATGGCCATAAAGAATTGTCTCAACAACAACACCAGTATCATGCTCTGATACTACTTGGTGAAAGTAGATACCATTCTTATTCAATGGTTCTTTCACTGCAAGTAGAACAGCGTTAAGTGTGGCATAGCCACTATTGAAAGCAGGGTTCTTTGCGTCCTTAGACACGCTCTCAATTTCGGTTTGCGCTTTAATTAGCGCAGTTATCAATTCATTATTTATCTTCATTTTATACTCCTATATATTTATAAATAATTTCTTTGCTCCTTCTATCTCAGTCGGAGACCAGAAGTTCATAAAGTTATCATTACTCAAGTTTGGTTCAAGGCATGATAACCTGCAGACTTCTGTTATATCGTCAGACAGAGAAAGCAGACGCTCCATCTTTCTGACAATTCGGTAGATGTCCTCAATGTGTTGGTCCACATTGGGAACTTCAAAACTTATTATGTCGGCCTTAGTAGTGGTCATATAGACATAGTCAATGATCGGTGGCTTACCAGTAGCCAACGAGTAGAAAGACAACTGTCTTCCGTAAAAATCGGAAACCTCTTTAGGTTCTCTACTCGCTGTCTTCAAGTCTCGGACAGAGTCCTCAAATAAATAATCAACTCGGCCCACAATCGGTACTGGAAAATCCTCTATCTGAAACTCAACTTCTTCTTGCATAGCAATCGGCTTACCAAGACTTCTATATCTCTTGATAATATCTGGCATAAACTTCAAACACTTTTCCTTGTTCTTATTGTGTGCGCTGATTGAGTATTGATCTTCTGGAAGTTTCATGTTCTCAATCTCATCAAAAACTTCTAGGCCGTGAGCAATACATGTCTCTGGTTTCAGTCTTAGATTATTGAGAGCTGCGTTCAACATTGACTCTACTGCATTACCATTAGTAAAAGCAGGTGAGTATTGTTGGTCATAATATCCTGCTGTATTGACGAGCCATTTAGCAGGGTCTCTTACGAATTTATTGAATTGATTGGGACTTAATTTTGAAATCCCATGTGCTTCAAAAACATTATTTTTCATTTTATCTCCTATTTATTTTCAAGTTATAGTGTTGTTATTATAACTATTTATGATATGGTTGCAATAGGAACTAGACAAAAAAGTATTATTAAATTATATTGGAGATTACATGAGCATACAGGGATTAAATTGGTGTCTTGAGAACGCAGAGAATTGTGACATGCCGAGTGAGGTAGCAATTCTTTTTTTATTATCAAACTACGCAGACGAAAATCAGAGCGCTTATCCCAGTGAAAAATGGTTAGGCCAGAAAGCAAGAATCTCTGACAGACAAGTCAGACGCATACTCACAAAACTTGTGGACAAAGGGTTGATAACTGTTGAGAAAAGAAGAGGAACTTCTAACAGATATTATTTATGTATGGACGCAGAGGTCCAAAAAGGTAGGACACCCACTTCCTCTAATACTAAAGTAGAAACTAAAGATATATATGGGCCAGAGTTCAATGAGTTCTGGAAGAGTTATCCACGGAAGGTTGGAAAGTATCCTGCAGCTAAATCATTTCTAAGAGAGTCAAAAAGAGTAGACCCAAAAATATTAGTACAGAAAGCTAAGTGGTTTGCAGAAGATCAAAAGAACACTGAGGAGTGCTTTATCAAACATCCTACAACTTGGCTAAACCAAAGACTGTATGATGAGATAGAGAAACCAAAAATTATAAATAAGAAATCCAAGTCATGGATTCAAGGTTAGGAGAATAAAATGAGTATGATAGATATTTTATACAATGAGAATATAAAACTTAGAAGCTATAGTGAGGGTAGCTACAAAACAAAATGCAGTGCATGTCAGCCACCTCATGACGCAAAAGATAATCCCTTGAGTGTCACCATACAATCAGATCACGCAGTTTGGAACTGTCACCATTGTGGCAGAACAGGAACTACCATGCGTGGCAAGACTAATAATTTTGTCTCACGGCCAAAGAAAGTTTTTATCGCACCGAAGACGCCAGACAATCCAAAGAAACCAGAGACTCTGTACTCTTGGTTTAGCAACAGAGGAATATCAAAAGAGACAGTAGAGAAAAAAGATATATATATTGACCAAGAAGTTTGGATAGCTCTTCCATATAAGGATGAGAACAAGGCAACAGTCAATATCAAATACCGAAGCAAATCAAAAAAGTTCAAGCAGACTCCTAACGCAAAACGGACTCTCTATAATTATGACTTGGCTCATGACCAAGACACTATCATTTTTGTGGAAGGAGAAATGGATGTTCTTAGTCTGTTAGAGGTAGGGTATGAAAATGCTGTATCTCTACCAGACGGAGCGCCCAAAGAAGCAAAGTTCAATGAGAAAGACGCAAGGTTTACGGCCTTAGAAAACTGTCCTCTAAAGGCAAAGAAAGTAATTCTTTTTACAGATAATGATGAAGCAGGACAAGCTCTACATGCAGAGCTGCTGCATAGATTCGGAAAGGATATGTGTTGGTTTGTTGAATATCCAAGTGACTGTAAGGACGCAAATGAGGTCCTTGTAAAGCATGGTCCAATGAGATTGAAGAATATGATTGAGACTGCAAAGCCATATCCAGTAGACGGACTTTACAGTGCCAATGAATATTATGGTTCGGTGATTGATCTTTACAATGGCAACTATGCGAAGCCAGTGGAGATTGGATATGACGAGCTTGACAAAATCTACAAAGTTTTGAGAGGGACATTTCATGTAATTACTGGCATACCAAATCATGGAAAGTCATCATGGTTAGATCAGATACTTTTGAAACTAAGCAAGGAACATAATTGGAGATATGCAGTTTATTCTCCAGAACATTCCACGGCCATGCACCTAAGAAGGTTGGTTCAAATGCACCTGCAAAAATCTTTTGATGAAGGGTTTTCAAACCGAATGTCCAGAGACGAATTACAAGCAGCGCTAGACTGGTTAAATGAAAGATTTTATTTTATTGAAACTCCAGATAGTGTTCCAGATATAGACTATATTTTAGATGTCGCTAAAAGCTCTGTATTGAAGTATGGCTGCGATGGCCTAGTCATAGACCCTTATAATGAAGTAAGCGCTTCTAGGGACGCTTCTAAGCGTGAGGATGAGCATATCCGAGACTTTATATCTAAATGTAAAAGGTTTGCTCGTGTGCATGACATAGTGGTCTGGATAGTGGCCCATCCTACAAAGCAGCAAAAAAATAATAAAGGAGAGTTTGACCCAGTCACGGCCTATGATATTTCTGGCGCAAGTCATTGGAACAATCAGAGCGACTGTATTCTATCTATACATAGAATGTTTGAGGATGACTCTATACAAGTACTTACTCGCAAGATCAGAGAGCAGGGTTTGTATGGCCAGATTGGTGAAGCAAGATTTTATTACAACGCTTCAAAGAGGGTGTTTGAAGAACGAGGTGAGCCGACTTTTTCATACAAAGATATTTATAAAGACTAGGAGAATCTATGAAACTACATTTTGAAAACAAGAAACCAAATACTCAGACAGTTCAATTTAGGATTGACCCAAGGACCAACAAAAAGCTGACGGCCCTAAGAAAATATTACAGCGTTAAGAATGGTGAGCTTATTAAGAAAATGATTGATCTTTGCTACGAAGAAATAAAGTAATCTTTTTTTTGTAAAAGGGTTGCAATTTTAACTATAGTTCTTATAATAACTAGTATGTCAAATATAAATAAAGGAGATAACATGAAAGACATATATGAATGTATGACGGAGAAAGAACATTACATGTTTTATGATTCGTCTGTTGATAAACACTACATGAAAATGAAGTGGCTAGAAGAGAGTCAAGAGACTGTCAAAGAAATCATTTCTACTTTGGCTGAACTTGGACAGACTCAAGTCAGTATTTCTCAGCTACAGATTAGACTAATGTGGTGGGAAAGGGATGGTAATTTTCTTACTGAGACTGAGTTCTATGAACTTAAAATGGCCAGAGGTGAGAAGCTGACACCATACCAGAAGAGAAAGTACGAAATGCACAAAGAGAACTTTAAGCATGTACTTGAAATGAAAAGGGAGTATGAGCGTGAAAATAGTTAGTAAATATATTGGAGCAGATTTCTATGGTGACCACTATCAAGTGGTCATCAACGGCAAGAAGTTTCCAAGAGAAAGAGGTTGCAATTACATTGTGACTCAATACTGGGAAGACAAAAAAGCTAGAGCTGAGCAGTTAGCTATAGCTGAGTATCAAGGTAAATATGTATCCAGAGGTGGACAGATTTACGAAGATGAGGAAGCGTATCACCAAGCTATGGAGATACAAGACGAGCTGTATGAAAGATAAGGGAAGATTAATTCTAAACAAGTTCGTCAAAGACATGACTGGTTATTGGGAAAATTATCCCAAACCAGTTATGCCAGAGGATGACAGAATCAGCACCTTTGATGAGTACCTAGATTATATAAAAGATAGATACGCAATAATCTGGTGTACCCAAAGCGCAAGTTCAAAAGACAACATCAATGACTTGCAGCAAAGGACCTACAGAAAACAGATCAAGTTTTTTGATACCAACAAAGACATGCAGGAATTTAGTAGATCAATCCGACATGACTATCACACTCAATACAATATAAAAAATATTTATATCCAAGGATACAAAGACATAAAAGATGTCCGTGATCTGGCGAACAATATTTTCTATGGATGTAATCACAATAATGAAAACATAAATTATATTGAATGTTTTAGGCATATACATTTTGACGATTATGATTATTAACAAGCAGACATATTGCGATGAGTGCAAAAGAAAAATAGATGAAAATGATGACCACGATTTTATCTGGTTGGCAAAAGATGGAAGAGAATATTGCGATGTTTGTTATGACAAAGTTTTTTATCCTAAGTGGTTCGGTTTTACTAGGTCAGATTTTTATGATGGTAAAGCAGGATATACTATGGGTAAGGATGGTAAAACGATAAAGATTCATGAAGATGAAGGAGAATAAAATGAAAGATAAATTGAATTGTAAAGGCTGCGAAAAGATTAAGCAGCTCATGAAAGAGAATGGATACACTCCAGAGAATGGCTATGAGAATGTCATGCTTAAATGCGCTGAGTGTAGACAGGAATACAAAGCATGGTTAGAGATAAACTCTGAGCCATTGGATGGATTACCTATGGTTAGAGACGCTGTAATAGCTTTGGCCGAGAAGGGTATAGTAATAAATATGAACGATAGTCTGTTTGACATTTTGCAAAATCTAAATGGCGATGACAGAGAAATGTTTAAGACTGCGCTCAAGTACCCAAAGGGTATACCAAATAATTTAGTATCATGAATAATGTAGTACTACAAAGATTGATACATGGTTATCAGCTCATAAATACAAAACATTTTGACGCTGCTTTCAACGCACAAGAGAAACCATTTATATCTGGAGAAGATGGTCCTTTCAATCCTCAAAAGAATTTTGATTATGAGTCACACCATGATCTACATAATCCAAACTTCGGTAATGAGTTTTCAAAAGAGTGGGCCAAGACATTTACCATACCACCACATGTAGCTACTGGCATGAAACAGCAAACAAAAAATCCAGACCCTACAGCAGAATACTATGACAAAGACACTGGACAATTTTTAAAAGTAAATCAGATGTCGCAATACCAAAAAGATAATGCAGTCAATTTCACAATACCACCAAAACTAATGAAGAAGGCCATGCAGAATCTATCTTATGATATTACACAAGCAGGTAAGTTTTATCTCAATGTGAAGCCAGAGGAAGAACTTACTCAGAAAGAGATTAGAGATTGTATTCAAGACATAAAAATCTATTGTCCATATCCAAAAACATTTCTCCAATATGAGACACCAGACTTTATATTTAATTTACTGGCAACAGAAGTAATGACAGAAGCAGCTAATGAAGAAGACGCAAAACAGTATGAGAAAGAAACTGGTAGAAATAGAGACACTGCTTTCTATACAGTCATAGACTTTAATCTAAATGTCTGGTCAAAAGAACAGAAAGCATTTCAGACTGACTTATCTCAGACAAGGATATATTTTTATAAAGACCAAGATAGTCCTTTAGGTGTTAAGTATGACAGTGAAGTGCTGTCAAACTTTTGGTCTGATGTGACAGAACATAATCACCCTGCAGCAGAAACTTTTAGAGGAAGCTGCGTGTCAATATGGTTAGCTTTTATGGTTTACATTCAGTATTCGCAGATAGCAGAAAAGAAAGAAAAGAAGGGAAGAGGTAATGTGTGGATGGATATACCAATGAAGAAGCATAGTCTATCTGAGTATAGGCGCAAACCTACTTTCGCACATATAGAAGTGGACATCAAAATGTACGAGGAGAGCCACGGAAATGTGCAAGGTAATGGTAAGACAGAGGGTAAAGCATTACATAGCGTTAGAAAGCATTTAAGGACCTACAGTACAGGTAAAAAGACTTGGGTAAAGGCTCACTTTAGAGGTAGCAAGGAGTATGGAGTAGTCACAAAGGACTATAATGTTCCGTCTCAGATTTCTTGATAGTTGGTTTACAAACCATTATGATTGAGAAAACTTGAGAAATAATGAACAAAAAAGTGGCTAAACTAGACAAGACTCTAAAGGAGAAAATCAGAAACCTATATGTCCAAGGCTTTGACAACGAGCAGGGTGAGAGGGTTATGTACTCTCTTGCAGAACTAGCAAAACAATTCTCAGTTGGTCAATCTACTCTCTATAGACATGCAAGAAATGAGAACTGGAAAATGCAGCAAGATCAGTTCCAAGCTGATTACCTAGCAGAGCTTGACGAAAAGAGAAAAGAAATCTTGGTCCAAGACAGTGTCAAGTTTGATTCTGACACATTGGACATTTCAAAAACTTTGCTAAGACAGATTGCCAGTCTAATAAAAGAAAGCGAAGAAAGAAAAAGTATCACACCAAATTTATTATCTACTATTGCAGAAGCAACATATAAGGTACAGCGAGTAGCAAAACTGGCCCTTGGTGAAGCGACTGACAATATGAACTTAAACGCAAATGTCAAAGACACAACAGCTTTCAAAGAAGCTATGGAACTCTTGGACGAGATTGCAGACGCCAAGCGAACTGGCAACATGGAATCTCTACACTAACTGGTTAAAGACAGCAAGAGAGAAACAGCTACAGCCAATGTCAGATCATTTTATCTGGCTGATACTTGCAGGTAGAGGGTGGGGAAAAACACGGACTGGAGCGCAAGACATAGCTCTCTACGCTTTGAAGAATCCTAATACTATATGCGCAGTAGTAGCACCTACTTTTGGTGACCTCAGAAGAGTTTGTTTTGGTGGCGACTCTGGACTTCTATCTATTATTCCAGAAGATTGTTATGACAAAAACTATGGGACAAACGGATACTCTCAGACAACACAAGAAATTAGATTGGCCAATGGTTCAAAGATTGTAGGCTTTGCAGCTATCAAACCAGACAGATTGAGAGGGCCACAATATCATAGAGTCTGGGCCGATGAGTTATGTGCATGGCAAGACCCACAAGAAGTATTTGACCAGATCATGTTTGGCCTTAGACTCGGAGACAGACCTCAGTGTGTAATTACTACAACACCTAAACCTATCAAGCTAATCAAAGACCTAATCACAAGAAAAGATGTAGCTATAACTAAGGGCAACACTTTTGAGAATCAAGAGAACTTGGCTGAGTCTGCTTTGGCCATGATGTTAGAAAGATATGAAGGAACATCTATAGGCCGACAAGAACTTTATGCAGAAGTGCTAGAGGATGTTGAAGGAGCTTTGTGGAATGTCAATATGATAGAGTCACAAAGATTACCAGAAGGCACTGATATAGAACTGCAACAAATTGTGGTAGGCATTGACCCTGCAGTGACCAGTGGAGAGAAGGCTGACGAGACTGGTATTGTGGTCGCAGGTAAAGATCACCAAGGCCACTTCTATATATTAGAAGACCTAAGTGGAAGACATAGTCCAGATAAATGGTGTAGAATAGCTGTAAGAGCTTTCTATGAATGGGAAGCAGATAGGATTGTCGCAGAGGTGAACAATGGTGGTGACCTTGTAGAAAGACTGTTGAGGACTATAGATGATACAGTTCCGTACAGAGCAGTCAGAGCTACACGAGGAAAGATTTTACGAGCCGAGCCTATAGCTGCTTTGTACGAGCAGGGTAGGTGTCACCATATTGGATTCTACGAGGAACTAGAAGCTCAAATGTGTACTTACACTGGCCTATCAAAAGAAGCAAGTCCAGATAGACTGGACGCTTTGGTTTGGAGCTTGTTTGAATTAAGCAAGTCTCGTGGTAATGTAAACTGGAGAATTACATAATGGCAAAAGAAAGAACATTTTTTCAGCGACTCTTCGGATTGAATCAAGAAGAAAAGCAAATGGGTAGCACTAACATGTTAGGCTACTTCGGTGTCAATAGTACTGGCAAAGACTACAAGTATACAGACCTAGCCAAAGAAGGTTATCTACAAAATCCAATAGTATATAAATGTGTAAATGAAATAGCCAAGGGTGCTGCTGCTGTTCCGTATAAGATCAAAGCAGGTGACACTCCTCTTGAGAATCATCCTTTGATGGACCTGCTAGACAGGCCTAATCCCTTAGAAAGCTACTACGAGTTCATGAGCAGTCTCTTTGGCTATCTCTTATTATCTGGCAACGCCTATGTGCTAAAAGCAGGTGGGTCAATGGGTACGCCTAGAGAGCTACATCTTTTGAGACCAGATAGAATTACTATCAAAGGAAGTGGTAGGCCAATACCAAGTAGATATGATTACACTGTTGGTGGAAGACTAGAAGCGAGTTATGATGTAGACCAAGAAAACGGATTCTCTGAACTCAAGCATATCAAGCTCTGGTCACCATTAGATGATTACTATGGATGTAGTCCATTGGCTGCAGCAGCAGTAGAGGTGGACCAGTTCAATATGGCCAGTACTCATAATGTAAATCTGTTAGGTAATGGTGCAAGGCCAAGTGGTGCTGTCATCTTCAAACCTAGAGACGAGCAAGGCTTTTCAATAAACTTATCTGATTCACAAAGACAACAGCTACTAACAGACATCAATAATAGATTCAGTGGGTCAAACAACGCAGGTAGACCTCTACTATTAGAAGGCGATTTTGATTGGAAAGAAATGGGACTGTCTCCGAAGGACATGGATTTCCTCAATTTAAAACACATGAGTGCTAGTGATATTGCGCTCTGCTTCGGAGTTCCGTCCCAGTTAGTTGGAGTGCCAGACGCTCAGACCTACGCAAATGTCGCAGAAGCTCGTCTTGCATTGTATGAAGAGACTATCATACCCTTCCTTAAAAAGATCGCTTCTGACTTTAATGAGTGGCTTGTACCTATGTTTGATGACAGACTTTCGCTTGAGTTTGACATTGACGCTATACCTGCTTTGTCAGAAAGAAGAAAAAGAATATATGAGAATGTGACCTCTGCAGTAGCGCAGGGAATCATGTCAAGAAATGAAGCAAGAGCTGCTATAGGCTTAGAGCCAAAGAAAGGTGCTGACGATTTATTAGTACCTGCTACCCTATTCCCTCTTGGAGACGAGTCCGTCCCAGAGCCAGAGAATCCAGTCCAAGAACAAGACCTTGAAGACTACATGCCAGACGATGAGGAAGATGTAGACGATAAGGAAGTAGATGAATATTATCTAGCCGAAGAGAAAGCTCTATCGGATATTGATACTAGGCCTACTGCTTCTATGGCTGAGGAAGCGCAGAGAGGACTTGATTGGAGAAAGGAGTTCAACCGAGGTGGGACTTCTGTTGGTGTTGCTAGAGCAAACCAATTAGTGAACAGAGAGAATCTATCTATATCTACTGTAAAGAGAATGTTTAGTTTTTTCTCTAGGCATGAAGTGGATAAACAGGGTCAAGGTTTTAGACAAGGCCAAGAGGGTTATCCAAGCGCAGGAAGAATAGCATGGGCCTTGTGGGGTGGAGACGCAGGTTTCACTTGGGCCAAGAGAGTAAGAAAACAAATAGAGATTGAAGAAGATAAGCTCTACGCTTTAGAGGAGCATGTAGATACGAAGGACTTGGAAGAGAAAGCACCAAGCATTTCTGGCCCAATGCGTAAAGCATTAGAGAAGAAAGTAAAAGATCATAATGAGAAGTATGGTGACAGCAAGACTAAGAGAACAAACATAAGAACTTTGGAAGCTGTCTTCCGTAGAGGTGTAGGTGCATACAGAACTAATCCTCAATCTGTCAGACCAAATGTGACAGGACCAGACCAGTGGGCGTTGGCCAGAGTTAATAGCTACCTTAGAGCTTTGAGAACAGGTAGATTCAGAAGTGGTAAGCATGACACCGATTTATTTCCAAAGGGCCATCCTCTGTCTAGCAAAACATGAAGCGACAGAAGAAACAATTTAATGACATAAGACTCGGTAGGGTAAGCATACAAAGAGAAGCGCTAAAAGCCAGAGTCACCAGAACAAGATTAGAACGCAGAAACTATAAGGAGCTTCGTGCCGTCTTCTCTAAGTGGCTAAATGGTCAAGCCTATATGTATAGAGAGTTTGGTGTTTACGAGCCAGTAGCAGCGTCTCTGGCCCTCAGAGAAGCATTATTACCTACAATGCAGCAACATATAAAAAGAGTCTTTGCTGTTATCTATGAAGGCAACGAACAAAGATACTTTAGCGTAAAGCAAGAAGCTCTAGTCTTCGGTAGGAATCAAGATATTGACCTCATTGTTGCGAGATACTTTCAAGGTAGAATTGACTTCTTAGACGGCCTTAGCGCTCGTCTAAGCGAAAAGATTAAGAGAATAATAGAAGAAGGTCAGTTAGATGGAGACTCGCTGCAGGTGATCTCTAGGCGTCTCGTCAATACTGTTGGTGCTTTGACATTATCAAGAGCTGCAACCATAGCAAGAACAGAGACACATAGCGCTGCAAGTTTTGCTCATGACCAATACTATGAAACAGTACAAGCCGATACTGGCATTGAAATGAAAAAGAAATGGGTGGCCACTAATGATGAGAGGACAAGATCAACACATTTTGAAATGAACTCTAAGCCAAGCATTGATATGAGTGAGAAGTTTGAGGTCGGTGGTGTGAGAATGAAATATGCAGGTGACCCTGCAGGTGGCCCAAAGAATGTTATAAATTGTAGATGTAATATAATTTATTTGGACGCTAGAGATATGGAAGAGGATTGATCTCTATATATTGTGCGACTTGTAGACTTGGAGTACTATATATAGGATTATGCAGCTTGAAATATTAGTGGTATGATGATAAGAGCATTTTATTAGGAGATGACACATGGCGAGTAATTTAGAAACCAGTGTCAATACCAGTGGGTATATTGAAGATATAGAAGATTCTAATGACGCCAAAGCAGAACTCAGAAGGGATGTATTCTCTACTGAGAAAGAAGCAGCCGATAGAGCTGAGGAGATAGGATGTGTGGGAACACACTCACATGATGAGGACGGACAAGAAGTCTTTATGCCATGTAAGACTCACGAAGAATATATAGATAAGGTCGGAATGGATGTCCGACAAGATGACCACCACCAAGAAGTCAAGGCCGAGATCAAGGCCTATCATGATGACGAAGATGAAGACAAACAATATGGAAAGTTTGAAGGATATGGTTCTGTCTTTGGCAACAAAGATTTAGGAAACGATGTCATTCAATCTGGCGCTTTTGCAAAATCACTAAAGCGTAAAAAGCCAAAGGATGTAAAGCTCCTTTATCAACATAAATCAGAAATGCCTATCGGTGTATTTGATGAAATCAAAGAAGACGGCCATGGTCTTTATGTAAAGGGACGCCTTGCCTTGCAAACACAAGCAGGAAAAGAAGCGTATGAGTTGATGAAGATGGGAGCATTGGACGGCCTAAGCATAGGCTTCCGTGTAAATCCAGACGAAGTTTCATACGATAAGCGCACAAGAAAGCGTCTTATCAAAGAAGTAGAACTTATGGAAGTATCACTTGTGACCTTCCCTATGAATCCGAAAGCGAAGATTAGGAGTGTCAAGGGTGAGGATATTTCTGTTAGGGAGTGGGAGAATGGACTGCGAGACGCTTTCGCATTATCTCGTTCAGAAGCAAAAGTGGCTGCAGCAGCAGTACACAAGTCTTTTGGTCAGCGAGACGCTGACTCTACGGCTGAACTGGTAGACGCCATAAAAAACTTAACTTTAACCTTAAAATCTTAGGAGTATATTATGTCGGAAGATGTAAAAAATGCTATTCAAGAAATGGGTTCAACCTTCAATGAATTTAAGAAGGTCAATGACGAAAGACTTGAAAAGCTAGAGAAAGGTGAAAGCACTGCTATTCTTGACGAGAAGATGGCGAAGATTGAATCTAAGTTAGATTCTCTTGAAGAAGTTAATCAACAATTAACTAAAGCAGAGCAAAGCCAAAATGCTATCAAAGAGCAAGTGGAGAAACTAGAGACTGTTTTAAGCAGACCAAATTCTGGTTTTGAATCTAAGCAAGTTGATGAGCTAACTAAGGCTTTTGATTTGTACTGCAGAAAGGGCGCAGAAGCTCTGACTCCAGACGAGAAAAAAGCATTAACTGTATCTAATGACTCAACAGGTGGATATTTAGCACCACCAGAGTATGTAAGAGAATTGATTAAGGATGTGACTGAAATCTCACCTATCCGTTCTATTGCTAAAGTCAGAAGTACAGGACAAAGAAGTATCCAGATTCCAAAAAGAACTGGACAATTCGCAGCCGAATGGGTGGCTGAGAGTGGAACTAGAAGCGAGACTACTGGCTATCAAGTAGGCCTTGAAGAGATACCTGCGCATGAGCATTACGCTCTTGTAGATATTTCTGAGCAAGACTTAGAAGATACAGTATTTGACTTAGAAGCAGAAATGCAATCTGAGTTCTCTGAGCAGTTTGCGAAAGCAGAAGGCGCAGCGTTTGTTTCTGGTAATGCTGTTGGTAAGCCAGAAGGATTTATGACTAACTCTAGTGTGAGTGAAGTAAACAGTGGTAGTGCGTCAGCGATATTAGCTGATTCATTGATCTCTTTAGTTCATAACATTAAGAGTGAGTACGGAAGAAATGGTGTGTTTGTATTTAATAGAAACACATTAGCAGCTATCAGAAAACTGAAAGACACTGCAGGTCAATATGTATTCCAAGCAGGGATGAATCTTCAAGGTGGAGCTACTAGCACCATCTTAGGTTATAACTATGTGGAAGCTAGTGACATGCCTAATGTCGCAGGTAATGCGTTCCCAGTCGCCTTTGGTGATTTCTCAAGAGCGTACATGATAGTGGACAGAGTAGCGTTAGCTGTTCTGAGAGACCCATTCACACAAGCTACTTCTGGTAATGTAAGATATGTTGCAAGAAGAAGAGTTGGTGGACAAGTTGTTCTTCCAGAAGCATTAACAAAACTTAAAATATCAACATAATTTATAGGAGTATATAGATATGAAAGATTTAGCAAATAATCTAATCGGTGTTCAATCACTAGCTCCTGCAGTCAGAACTGCTGACGCAAATGGCGATGGCGTTGATCTTCAATTCTTTGAAGGTGCTATGGCTATTGTTGATGTTGGAGCAGAAGGAGATACACTGAGTTCGTCTGTTAAGATTGATTTCAAATTGGAACATTCTGATGATAACAGCTCATTCTCAGCAGTGACTTCGTCTTCTGATGTCACCGATGGAAGCGTTGATTCAAATGGAATCTTTGCAACCTTTGATGATAATTCAGAAGCTCCTGCTATCGCAGCTATCGGTTATGTCGGTGGTAAGCGTTATGTAAGAGTAGTAGCAGACCATACAGGTACTCATTCCAATGGGACACCTTATGGAGCTATGATTCTGAAAGGCGCACCTAGACATGCAGGTGGAGCTGACAGTAGCTCTAGTTCGTAATTGAACTTACGAGGTGGTCTTAGGGCCACCTCATTTTATTAAGGAATTAATATGGCAAATAAGAAATACAAAATTTTAGTACCAAAGCCATGCGCTATTGATGAGCATGGTATGGATGTCCAGTTAATGAAAGCTGATTCTATAGTAGAAGCTGACAACGATGTCATGAACTCTAACATGGAGCAGTTTGTTCAGAACGGATGGGCCATGGAAGTCAAGGTAGATTCTGCTGACGAATCAGTAGAAGTAGAAGCTGAAATCAAAAGAGCAAGAAATGAAGATGGGACATTGAAAGGCGATGACCCAGATACGCCAGAAGTGAACGAAGCATGGGAAGGTGGTAAAGCTCCAGAGAAGAAAAAGTCTACAAAGAAAAAATCTACAGCTAAGAAATCTACAAAGAAGAAAAGCTAAAAGACTCTCATAGCTACATAGCCATCTAAAAGGGTGGTATAGTAATTAAAGCAGAAGCTAATGTTTATGACAGCAGTCATATATAGACTAGGAATATTATATGAGTGCAGGTTTTTTTCATTTTATCATTGAGCAGGGTGCTACATTTAAGCACACACTTACGCTTAAAGACTCTGCAGATTCACTCATAAACCTAACAGGATTCTCAGCCGAAATGGATTTGAGAAGAAATCAAGATGATAGTTCAGAAGTTCTTACCCTCACTGTTGCTAACAGCAGAGTCACTATGGGTGGAGCAGCAGGGACTATAATATTAGAAATATCAGCAAGTGATACAGCAAGTATGACTGTAGGCGATGGAGTCTATGACATAAAACTTACAGACTCTAATGCCAAGATAGATAGAATTTTAGAAGGTACATTTTCTGTACGAGGAAGTGTGAGTAGATAATGAGTGATCTTGTCAAAAGCATAACCATTACTGGCCCAAATGATATATCTGTTATCACTGTAGCAACGCAGGGTGCTACTGGTGGAGCAGGTCAGAAGGGTGAGAAAGGAGCTGTCGGAGCTGCAAGTTCTGTTGCAGGACCAACAGGTTCAACAGGAGATAAAGGCCAAAAAGGTGAGATAGGTGTGACAGGGCCAAGTGGTCCTACTGGTTCAACAGGTTCTACAGGTAGTACAGGTCCGACAGGTTCACAAGGAGACAAGGGTGAAAAAGGACAGAAAGGAACAACAGGAAATACAGGAAACACTGGACCGACTGGACCAACTGGTGCTACTGGCGATAAGGGTCAAAAGGGAACTACTGGAGATACTGGAGCGACAGGAGATAAAGGTCAGAAAGGTCAGACAGGAGCTACAGGAAACACTGGAGCAGAAGGAAGCAAAGGACAAAAAGGAGAAGTAGGTGTCACTGGTAATACAGGTGACAAGGGCCAAAAGGGTGAGGTCGGTTCTACAGGTAATACAGGAAGCCAAGGAGACAAAGGACAGAAGGGAGAGAAAGGTCAAAAAGGTCTGAAAGGTGTAGAAGGAAACTTTGGTGGCCAGACAGTTAATTATAATTTCTCTACTAATACAACAGACAGTGACCCAACAGCAGGTCTACTCAAGTTCAACAACGCAAATTTATCTAGCGCCAGTCAATTATTTATTGATGACGCAGATCAAAGCTCAACAGATATACAGGCATATCTCAGAACAATAGATGATTCTACTTCTACTGTAAAAGGACATGTCAGAATATCTAACAAAACAGACGCCACGGACTTTGCATTATTTCAGATTGGTGGGTCAATAACAGAAGCAACAGGATATTTCAAAGTACCAGTATCTTATCTATCTGGAGCTACATCATTCTCTAATGGCGAAGAACTTATTGTGACCTTTGCTAGAACTGGTGACATTGGTGACACTGGAGCTAAGGGACAAAAAGGTACTACAGGAGATACAGGAACAGCAGGGTCA
>VTLG01002243.1_pt1 | contig 46926 bp, 43 predicted proteins | sample 4694571 | NCBI WGS metagenome assembly VTLG01 (sample SAMN12604809, study PRJNA352737) | marine metagenome | biome: ENVO:00000447; feature: ENVO:00000209|ENVO:00000569|ENVO:01000036; material: ENVO:00002151; isolation source: viral sequences binned using virsorter ... | reverse complement strand
CATTGAATCTGAGATATACCCAGAGGGTGTTGCAGTAGTTGTAGCTACTGTACCTAATAACGGTACACGTAAGCCAATTCAAACACCTAAGGCAACTAAGAAGATTAAGACTTATCTTAATCTTTCGGATATGCTTGCCTGTAAAGGTCCAGTACTAGATGAGCAAAGGTTCATCAAAGAGAAGTTACTCAAACCTACTAGTTCAGGTACAGCATATAAGATTATTGCATATTGTGATAATCATGAGGAGATGCCTCCTTATGATGAACATAAAGATGCTCGTCTACTTTATATTAGCGGTGCTACTGCCAGTGCTAATCACTTCATAAAAGCATATGGTTTACGTGTTTCACCACCGAAACCTGAACGTCATATCCCACCCTACGAGAACACCAGCGTTGATGTTGGTTTCTTTGAGTTGCCTAAGCGTTTCAGTACTTGGCAGATGTACATTAATGCTCTTAAGTCAGCTTATAGGAATGCGGATAAGCAAGAAGGTTTTGGTAGTTCACCAGAGAATCCTCTGAGTAGTGAAGTAGGTAAGGAAATTATATCTAAGGAAGAAATGATTGAAGCTATTCGTAAGCCTTACGAAAAGCCTGACCCTACGTTATTTGAATCTATCCGTGAAAGGCGTGAGTATATAAAAGAGTATAAAGAGGAATCTTTATATGATGAAGAAGAGATTGAGTTCATTTCTTTAGATGAACTAGATCATGAGAGTCTCGGACTGTAGAAAGGAACCGAGATGAAGGCATTTATACATGCCGTAATAGTTTTCATAGTTATCGGCTCCATAGTTTACGCTATGGATCGCCGAAGCTATGGAGATTATGATTCATGCAAACCAGTTTGTACCGTTACAGTTGGACGTGTTGTTGACGGCGACACGTTTAAGACTACTAATGGTTTGACTATACGTATTGCTGGATACAATGCACCTGAGTTAGATACAGTTGCTGGTATTCGTGCTAGATATTGTTTGAAAGATTTAATTGATGGCAAAGATATTCGTATTGTTATGACTGGTCAAGACCGTTATGGTCGTCAACTGGCTCGTGTGTTGTCCCACCGCATTAGTTGTTGATTGAAAAGAAAAAAAAAGAGTGGGTTGAAAATAAAAATATTGGTATTAATTACCAGAAAGGAATATGTAATGAGTATCTCAATTGCAGAGATAACAGCTCGTTCACAGGAAAATGGTGACTGGGATAACCTAGCACCAGAAGGGTTCGTGAAGAATGAACTCGGATTCAATATACCTGAGGATGGCTGGACAGGCGAAGTTGACGCAATAGCAGTCAGGTTCGGAACAACAAAGAATGGAAATCCATCTGTTGGCATACAATGTAGGGATTTAGTAACAGAAAGTAAATTCTGGGCTAACCTCTACTACTCAGATAGTGATGATGCTAACCAAATAGTTATAGCTAATCTATCAGCTTGGGGAGCAACACCCGAACTGATTGCAGGTGCTATAGAAGTTGATGAAGATCCAAATGAAATGATTACAGCAGCAATAATGGAAGCAACAAATGTTCCATGTCGTGTTACTCATAATCATGGAGATGATGGAAGGATCTTCCTACGTACAAGCTTTCTAGTCGCTACCAGTACACCAAGTACTGAAGATGAACTAGACGATTACGTAGAATTTGACTAATCCATTCGCTTGAAAGGCGGTAGACCTAGGCATGTCTCAAAACTGCCTCATAGCTTACGTTATGTCGTAAGCTATACCAAAAAGTAGGTTAGTTATACAATATTACCATTGCAGGTTAGGAGTTTATTAATGTGGAATTTTTTATGGTTTTTTTGCATCCCTTGGATACCAGTAGTTTCTAATGTAGAGGTTGATAATAAATGGGGATGGGAGGTGGATCGTTGGGAACCAGTGGTGTCTCATATAGCAGAGATGTATGATGCGACTGATGAAGTTGATACGTTTATGCGTGTGATGCATTGTGAGTCTCGTGGTGATCCTGATGCGTATAATGAATCTAGTGGTGCATCTGGTTTGATGCAACATTTGTCAAGGTTTTGGGATTATAGAGCTGAGCAAGTTAATATGTCAGGCTATTCTCCTTTTGATCCTATTGCTAATATTCATGCTTCGTTTTGGTTACTTACTAAGCGTGGTTATGGTGGATGGGTACATTGGGAATGTTACTAGACATTTTTTGTCTAGTTTTAGGGACCCTCATGATTAGTGAGTCCCCCTCATGATTGAGGGTCCCCCATTCCTTTTTATTATTATATTAAACTTTATATTATTATTATTATTATTATAGCTGGTCAGGAGGCTAAAGATGCTAGACAAATTATTGACATTTCTTGGGATTCATGGACATAAATGGCCCCAATCTAAACGTGGGACATACATTACCGACAACTATGATTGGGAAACTGGCGAAAGACATCTCTGTTCTATACAAAATTGTCAACGTGTTGTGTATGCCAAGACATATTGTAACGCACATTACCAAAGGGCATTGCGAGTGAAGCATTTGCCCCGAAAGGAATACAATTTTTGGATGAGCGCCCCCATCAGACCAAAAAGAAAAAAGAAAACTGGGGAAAAAGGAGAAATGAATGGATAAGGAAACACCTGACTTTAATGAATGGATCTTAAGTGAAGATCCAGATAAGTATAAAGAAATGAATTCAGTATCAGTAGAATTGTATCCTCATGAGATAACAGCATTAGCTATATCTGTAGCTGATCAGCTAGCTATCTTTAGAGGAGCCATACTATCAGGTGACCTTCATGATGATCACATTAGCCAAGCAAATATTATGTACAAATTACATAGAGATCTTATGGTCAAGCTTGATGTTGATAATGAAGGGTTACTTGATGCTTGGGATGAATCAATAGAATTGATGAAAATGCAATTTGATATTGAAGAACAAGAAAATAACGTTATTGAGCTTAATGATATAAGAAAAGAAAAGGAGAAGAATGAGCAATTTAATGAAGAAAACAATGAGTAAGGGTATTACCTTCTCAGAGTTGAAAGATAATCTTCAATTTATGCGTGATTGTAAGCGTGACATTATCGTTGATAGTAGTGAAATCAATGTATTAACACCTCATGCTATTCAAACACCGTATATTGAAGATGCTATATCAACAGAAGGTGTTGGTATGGCAGCACGTGAGTGGGAGCTTACGCCCCATGCTTTCCGGCAATGGTGTGCGAAATTTAATGTCCCTAGCAAATTCTTAGGTGGATTAGCTAATTGGGATGGACCTACTGCCTTTAGTGAATTATCTATGGAAATTATGAGAGTCCATATGAAGACACTAAATAAACCTGTACTTGTACGTGGTTTAACACATGAAGATGAGAATGTATGCCGTGCAATACTATCTCCTAGTTATAGCTTTATTGAGAATTATGACGTATTAGCTGCTGTCTTTAGTGGATTAGCTCAAGTACGTGAGGAACATGGTATAGCTTTTGAACCTGCATCAGCATCAATTAGTGATAGCCATATGCGAGCAAAAGTAAACATGCCATCTCTTAGTACAGTTTCGGAAGCCTTACTAAAGGATTACGTATCTCCCTTCACAGGACAGAGTGGGTTAGATAATCCTACTGTCTTTATGGGGCTTGAAATACGTAACTCAGAGGTTGGCTCTGGTTCATTTACTATAGTTCCATCTATCGTTATTCAAGTATGTAATAACGGTATGACATTAACTAAAGATATATTCCGTAAAGTACATCTTGGCTCTGCAATGGAATACGGTGAGGTTTCTCAACGTACTATGCAAGCTACTATGGAGTTAATAACAGCTCAAACTGTTGATAAGGTACGTGAAATTGCTAATCCAGCTTTCCTTGATCGTAAGGTTAAGGAACTTGAAGGCTTAAAAGTACCTGTTCAAGCAACTAACGTTATGAGCTATTTGACTCAAGCTTTTGATGATGTTGTCGCTGAAGGAATCTTTAATGATTTCATTACTGGTTCTGATACGACAGCTTTTGGTGTAGCGCAAGCTATCACCTCGTATACGCAGCGAGATAAAGTCAATACTGACGATGCTCTTGCACTTGATGACTCCGCAATTCATCATGCAGAGCATCTCGCTGTCATACAATAAAATACCTGAGCTAAGCATCTCATAAAACTGCTTCGTAAGCCTATACAATGATCAAATGATACCAAGAATTTTTGTAGGAGTGGATGCAGGTACAACAACTGGTATAGGTATTTTACGTACTACTGGAAATGGCTATATATCGGTTCATGAACAGATTGTAGATCCTAAGGAAGCTGCGTATTTTCTTAGGAGATATTGTGAGGGACAATTCGTTGAATTGGTTTATGAAACCTTTTATATTGCTGAACGTACTCTTAAGGCTAATTCTAAGGGGGTACGTGATGCTTTGAATCTTGTTGGGTGGATGGCGATTGAGATTGATACGTGGATAGGTGTGAGATTGTATCCTCAGTCGCCTGCTCGTGGCAAGACGATTAAGAATGAGCCTTTGAAGGCTATGGGGTTGTATAATCCTGAGATGCGTCATGCGAATGATGCGATGCGTCATATTGTGAGGCATCATTTAGATAAATTACCAAAAAGTCCTGTCTCTAGTGCATATCTGGAGGCTGTGACATTATAGAAAGGAAATAATTATGTCTAGTTCTACTAGCCATGTACATTTGGATGAAGATGATGAGATGACTATTGAAATTGTCGTGTATGAAACGTGGGCTTCAATGACTTTGAGTTGGGCTAGAAGCGATAGGACAACGTACTTTTTTAATAGTTTAGAAGATATTAAGAAAGTTCTTAATCCATTTAATATTGAAATAGATGATAAAAGGGAAGAGGTGTTAGATGAGCAAAATGAAACAAGCTTTTGAAGATGCTGTTGTTTTTGATTACAGTAATGATAGTTTTCATTTGACTGTGCCTAAAGATAATGAGCATCGTGCTGTTATTGATCTTGAGATTGATGGTGGTCCTTATCAAACGTTGATTAAGAAGAATCGTGATTTGAATGGTTCGCATTATATTTTTAATGATTCTTATACGACAGTGTTTGATATAGTTACTGGTGATTGGTTTGATTGGGATGATTTTTATCGTACTGATGCTGCTTCTGATCGTATGGCTGAGTGGGGTAAGTTGCGTTTAGATCGTGAGTCTACTCGTCAGATATTGCATAATGAGAAGGATTGGTTTGGCTTTCAGATTGATAGTGCTGATTTGTTTAAGGGTGCTGATCATTTGTTTATTAATGATGGTACTGGGTTGGGTAAAACTCGTTCGGCTTTAGCTTGTCTTGCTGATTCGTATACTACTGGTCCTAATATTGTTGTTTGTCCTAAGATTGCTATTGATGGTTGGGTTGCTGAGATTAATACAGTATTTCCTGATGCTGATTACATTACTATTGTTGGTGATGCTAATGAGCGTCGTCAACGCCTTCAGCATGTGACTGATGTAGATTTTACGATCATTACTTATGATTTGTTGATTAAGCATATTGGTTGTCGTCATTGGCAGGGTTCTAAGAAGCTTGAGAATGGTGAGCTTGATAATATCTTTTGGAATGCTGTGATAGCTGATGAGTCTCATCGTATTAAGAATCCTAGGGCGTTACGTACTCGTTGTACGTGGCGTTTATCTGATTCAGCGGTTAAGCGTATAGCTTTATCTGCTACTCCGATTACTGTTAGTCCTGAGGATTTGTGGGGTCAGCTTAGATTTTTAGCTCCTGATGAGTTTCCTTCTTTGACTAAGTTCCGTGAGCGTTTCCTTCATATGGAGAAGAATCAGCATGGTGGTTTAGATTGCCATGGTTGGAAGGAATTGGGTGAGTTACATTATTTGCAGTTAATGGGTTGGCGTACTACTAATAGGACGTTTGAATCTCGTGATGTTCGGTATGCGATGAAGGATATGATTATCCCTGCAGAAGGACCTCTTAGTGTGCGTAATCTTGAGTTGACTCCGATGCAGAAGAAGGGTTATGAGCAGATGGAGAAATATCTTGTGCTTGCTTTGCAGGATTGGGATGGGCAGACTATTGCTCAGAATCATTTAGATATGTTTGTTAAGTTGCGTCAGTTAGCTAATGGTATGCCTGTTACTACTGATGATATGAAAGTTGTTGGCTTGGATGTTCCTTCTAATAAAGCGCACGCTGTTAGGGATTTGATAGAGGATGTTGAATCTACTTGTAATGTGGTTGTATTTGCTGAGCATTCTAAGGTAGCTGGTATGTTGTCTCGTTTCTTAGAGGATAACTTGAATAAGAGAGTTGTTAATATTATTACTGGTGCTACTCGTACTGAAACGAGGCAGGCTTATGTTGATGATTTTCAAAACAATGATTCTCGTGTTCTTGTGTGTACTAGTGGCACTATGTCTGAGTCTGTTTCTCTTACGAATGCTGGGCTTCTTATATTTGCTCAGGAACCTGCGTCTATGCAACAGTTTGTGCAGTGTCGTGGTCGTGTCCGAAGGATAGGTTCATCTACTGTTGTCCCTGTTATTTCATTGCGTTCTAAAGGTACTGTTGAAGAGAAGCTTGCCTTTAAAATGAGCCTTAAGTTAGGCTTCCTTAAAGACTATCTATTGCAGATGAAGAATTCCTGATACTATTTAAGGGTGGCTCCTAAAGTATTGTTCTATGACATAGAAACAGCACCTAATTTGTCTTATGTTTGGGGTCATTATGATCAGAATGTTATAGCCCATGAACGTGAATGGTATATCTTATGTTTCGCTTGGCGTTGGGAACATCAGAAAACTATACATGCTTGTGCTTTACCTGACTTTGAGAAAACATATGCTGAAGATCCTGAAAATGATTATCATGTAGTGAAGAAACTTCATGAGTTATTTGATGAGGCAGATATTATTGTGGCTCATAATGGAGATAAGTTTGATTATAAGAAAGCAAACGCTAGGTTTATCACTCACGAGTTAGGACCAGCATCACCTGTTGCTAGCATTGATACGCTTAAGGTAGCTCGTAAGCATTTTAATTTTACTACTAATCATCTGAATCATTTAGGTAAGTACCTTAAGGTAGGTGTGAAGACAGATACTGGTGGCTTTAAGACATGGGCTGGTTGTATGCGTGGTGATCCTAAAGCTTGGAAGACTATGATTAAATACAACAAGCAAGACATCAACCTCTTATACAATGTGTATATTAAGTTGCGTCCTTGGATGAATAATCATCCTAATAAGAACATGTATACAAAGGAAGATGGTTGTCCTACGTGTGGCGGTACACACATGATGCGTCGTGGGTATAAGGTAACTAAGACTATGCGCTATGTTCAGATGCAATGTCAAACATGTGGTGCTTATAGCAGAAATCGTATCGCTGAGAAGGTAGATAAGCCTTCTATAGTCCCCTAAAAAACAAAAAGAAAGCTCTAAAAAAAGGAGAAAATATGAGTAATACTATTGACGTTGAAGAATCAACGTTGAGTTTTAATAGTGAGAAATGCTATGTAGTTTCTGCATATGTTCAGAAGCAAATTAAACATACGCCTTATGATGAAGATCATGATCAATACATTTACCAGTTTACTGTAGCTATGGTTTACGGTTCAGGAAATGTTGAACGTCATGGTAGTCAAACATATTCTACATATGATGAGGCTATGTTAGCAATGAATGAATATTTAAAGGAGTTTTATGGGTCATGAATTTAGTTATTGCCCTGCATGTGGTGGTGAAATGAACCATCCATTTGTGGCGTTAAGTAGAAGAGATAATAAGACAAGCGTATGTTCTGAATGTGGACACCGTGAGGCTTGGGAAGATTGGGAGAAGTATGCAAGAAACAAAACATAAATTAAGTGTGTCCGCTACTGGGTTAGTTACCTATAGTATTTGTCCTCGTAAGTTTCATTGGCAGCGTGAAGAGCGTTGGGAATATGATGGTCCTAAGCAAGCTAATGCTATGTGTCTTGGTTCTCTTGTCCATCATTTAATTGATCAAGGATTAGATGGGACTCCTTTTGAAGCCTTAATAGATCCTTGGATAGCTGAGTATACAGATGATGAGATGATTCAAACTCAGATCTATACTGATATAGTTCCTTACGCTAAGTTCATGGCTACACAGACTTTCAATTGGTTTGAACGAGAGAAATTTTTTGATCGCTATGAGATAATTTCTAAGGAGGAAGATTATGCTTACAATATTGACTTGGGTTGGGAGCTTCGCTGTCGTCCTGATCTTATTGTACGTGATCGGGTTACTGAACAAATAGGTATCATTGATTACAAAACTGGCACGTCTATTGATCAAGCTCCCATGAATTCTGATTGGCAGATGCGTGTGATGGCTGTCATTATGGAAGCGAAGTATGGAGATGTTGCCTTCGGTGGACATCTTCGGATCAAGAAGATTAAATCTACACGAGGCAAGCCTCCTTATGTACAGCTTAATGAGATGCGCTTTGATGAGGAAAGAATTAAGCTTGCCACTGATGAAATTAATCATTTGATGTGGCAAATCAGTAGAGATGTAGTACACTTGCCTTCACCTACTTGGACATGTCCTTCTATGTGCAGCTTTTATGATGCATGTGAAGCGAAAAGTGCTAACCAAGATTGGGAGTATGTAATGAAAGTTGACCACAAGAAAGGAACAGATGAGTGATCTAAAAGTTTACTTACATATACATGGTGTGTATGGTTCAGGCAAGACGACGTTTGCTTTGACAGGACCATCACCTACGTTGATAGCTGACGTTGAGGGTGCAGCTATGAAAGCTAAAGCTGGAGGAAATAAAGTCCTTTGGTCTGATTGGAATGAGACAGTAGATAGATCTAATATTGATACTGTTGTTTATCCTGTTAAGGAAGAAGATGATCTTAAGTTTATTATTGATTACCTTAAACTAGGTGATCATCCCTTTAATACTTTTGTCCTTGATAGCTTGACACTGTATCAAACTAAGCTGAAGCGTGAGCTACAGAATCCTAATCAGAAATTTAATCCTGATGGTGAGTTCACATTCCATGCGTGGAACCGTGTCCTTAACCACATGCTTATGCAATGCGAAGATCTCTTAACACTAACTGAACCTAATCATTTGCGTCCTATTAACGTGTGTGTTATCTCAGCTACTGATAGAGAGGCTACCTATATGCGTCCCCTGTTAGAGGGTCAGATCAGGAAACGTATAGCAGGTCTTGTTGATCTTCATGGTCATATCAAATTCCATAGGGATCAAGAGAATAAGTTACGTCAGGTGCTACAGTTTGAACCTACTGATTTAATAGATGCAAAGTGTAGGCTCTGGCAAATAGCAGAGAAGTACCCTGATGGGTACATGATTGACCCAACGATTAAACAAATAATAAATGATCTCAATAATAGAGAAGAAAGTGAGAGGTAAAACATGCCTTCATTTAGTAATTTACGTGCTGAAGCACAGGAAAGGTGGTCACCTGAAGAAGGTGGCGAGTACCTAACTGTTGTTGTTGACGCACGTTTAGGAACAACCAAGAATGATTACCCTTCAGTGGGTCTATGGCTTGAAGTTATAGACGGACCTGATTCGGGTGAACGTTTCTGGGATAACACATATTTCTCAGCTAGTAAGGCTGGGAATAACATGTCATTTGCAAAGCTTCTAGCAGCTTCTAATGATTTGACTGAAGAATTCTGGGCTAAAGATCCAGATGAAGTAGCAATACAGAATGTCCTCATGGGGTCTAAGGTTAAAGTTCAATCAACTTATGAACCTAACAAAGATGGTGGAGATCCATGGCTACGTTGTACTTATATCCGTACTGAAAGCGAACCAGATATTAAATTCTAGGGGGTAGAGATGAAAATGACACCGGATGCAGCGACTTCGGTAGCGAACCAAGCGAACGCTAGAACTCTGCGGAATAAGTTGCATCCGGCTGTTGTTCTCAGTCACTTTAAACATGAACCTGAAATTGTAGGTAGGCTTAGGCTTAGTTACACTTCCCCTTTTAGGGAGGATGCCAACCCTTCACTTGACGTATTCAGGAGTAGGTCCGATGAGTGGAGGGTTGGTGATTTCGCAGAAGGCTGGCAAGGCTCTGTGTTGGATTTAGTCATGCGGTTTAAACCAGACTGGCAACTGGACCAAGCTCTGGAATTATGTCGTATGTTATATGCTCACCAGTTGATGTCTGATATTAGCTATGAGACTTTCAACAGGTCAACAAAGACATTTAGATGGCCTAATCCTAAGCATGATGATGCCTCTGCTGTAAGGTGGCATCATTATTATTCAATGACACATCCTTGCTTGCCTCCTGTTGGTTATTTGCGTACTCAATTTAATATTATTGTTATGGCAAATGAAACAGTATGGTGTCCTTATAATGACATTGATAATCAAGTTATTGGTTATAAAACGTTGTCTCGTAGTGGTGGTAAGCGAGCTGGTGTTGGTTCTAAGATGGCATTGTATGCTGGTAACGGTAGCATTGCTAGATTAATTCATTCTAATGAGCCTGTAATAATATGTGAGGGTGAATCTGATACGTGGGTTATGGACTACCTGTATGGTGATGAGTATATTGTTGTTGGTTTTGCTGGCGCTAATCAAAATGTTCAGGAGATACTAGGTGTCTATGAAGATAGCGTGTGGTCTAACAGACATGTTTCAATAGTGTTTGATGGTGATGCAGCAGGTACATCTGGTCGTGCTGAGGTAGCTCGTTGGTTATATAATAAGAACGCTACCGTTACCCTTACTCCTTTGCCTGATGATAAAGATGTTGCTGACCTGCAAGAGCAGGACATTCGTGATGTGTTTGGTGAATGGCAGATGCCTTATGGTGAGCCTCAGAAAGTTGTGGAAGTTGGTAATTGTTATCGGCGTTTAACTGCTGATGGTTCTAGTGGTACTGAGATTAGCAACTGGGTTATAGATATTAAACGTTTTCTTATTGGCGCTGACTCTGAGTCGTGGGCTATTGAGGGTGTGTTGGTCCCGACTAATCGTACTGTCATAATACACTCATCTACCTTCCGATCTGTTCAGAAACTTATTGACTGGTCGCAACGTCATACTCGTCAGTTCTTTGGTAACACTACAGATGCACAGAAATTAGGGTCTTACCTATTAGATCAGGCTACACTTAGTCCTGTGGGTAGGATGACTACAAGAATCGGATTACATCGGGGAGATTTTGTGTGGCCTGAAGGGTGTATCGGTGATCAGCAATGGCGGTACATACCTACTGAGACTGGTCTTATCATGGATGATTCTTACGTTAGCCTTCCTTCACGTTTGACAGATGCTTCAGTAGTTCAGGTTTTGAAAAATATTTCTAGTCTCCATATACCACAGGTGACTATGCCTATGATGGCGTGGTTTGGTGTGGCTCCCTTGCGTCCTATCATGCGTGAGTTTCCTGTGCTACATATTTCTGGCACATCTGGATCAGGTAAGACAACGTTAGTTGATGTGATGCAATACATTTTATCTGGCTCTCGTATCTCATCTAACCTTACAACTACTACACCTTACGCTATCTCTGCTCACTTCATGGCATCTAATGCTTTCCCTATCTGGTTTGATGAGTATAGATTAGGTGCTAGAGATGACGCTAAGAAAACTTTGGATCAGTTGCTACGTGATACATACACTGGGCAAGTATCTACTAAAGGTTCAATGAATAATAACCGTGCTGAAGTGACACGTATACTTACTGATACTCCTGTTATTATTACTGGTGAAGACACACTGTCTGAGAAATCTCACGTTGATAGGTCTATCATCATCAACTTACCTATGAAAGGTAAGAACCGTGAGTCTTTAAAGTTCTTTGAATGGTGTCAACCTATAGCTTATAGGTATTTACAATGGCTGCATTCCAATGGCTTTACAGCAGACCAAGTTCTCCTTCCTGATATTGATTACGCTGATGAGTTATCTCCTAGACAGAAGCACAACTTTCAAGTATTACAATACGGTTACAATTTATTAAGTCATTTTGTTTATGATATACAGCGTGATGTTGAAGATAAATGGAGGTTACCTCCACTGTCATGGGATCTGGTCTTACATGATGCTAAGATAGCTATACAAGAGAACCCTATACTTGAGTTAATTCGTTGGGCTTATGAAGCTAAGGAAGATGCCGTGTTTTCTATAGAAGAAGAAGACAGTCTAGCTATATCACCTATTGAATTGATGAGAATACAAAATGCACCTTGGGGTCCCAAGCTGCCCTTACCTTTTGAGAAGCACACGGCTTTAGGTAGATGGTTAGAAGATCATCTTAATGCAAAGAAGGAACGTGTCTTTGTATCAGGTAAGCAACGTAGAGTTTACGTTGTTAGTTATGATGAGGTAATGAATGAGTAAGAAACTTGATGACGCAGCTACACGTTCAACGTTGTTGATGGCTATAGCTACTGGCAAGACACGTGCAGAAGCATGTGCTGATGCTGGTATTACTGTTCAAACCCTGCGGAGACATGAGAAAAACGACATGGAATTTGCTGAACAGTTACTTGATGCTGAAGAAGCTGCCTTTGATCAGATTGAAAGACGTATGCGTGAGATGGCTATAGCTGGTGACTCTTCTATGATTAAAGAGTATCGTTCTCTTAAGCGTAGACGTGAGGCTCGTGAAGCTAGAACATCTAAGCTTGAAGTTCAGTCAACACATACACATGTCTTGGAAGCTGACAATTCTATTCGTGAGTTGATAGGTACGTTGAAGCAACGTAGGGAGAACATGATAGAAGCTGAGATTGTTGATCAGCCTGTCGGTGTTAAAGAGCTAGGTAACGCAAGCCCTGTCTCTGATTGAATAGCTCCTACATTTAAGAGAGTATCTAATCCTATTTGATTAATGTTCCGTGGGTCTTCCCTGTCTGGTATCTTTCGTGCTAATGGTAGACCTAATGCTGTACGTTGAGAGTTAGTTAATCTATCTGCACCATACAGTACGAAGTACATGATGTCTTGGTACGTGAGCCTTGTCCCTGTTATCACGGATGCAATAGTTACTACTGCTACATCTTCTTCTATTTTTCTTTGTACCTTTTCAAGATCTGCTTTTGTTAATGCTTTATCAGTGTTCCAATACTCTAAAGTTTCTTCCCCAAACAGTTCACGTTTACGTCTACGTGACATGTTATCTATCCATTCCAACCACACTTCACCAAGTGCAGCACCTGATGCTAGTCCATCTTTAAAGAATCGTTCAGCTTCTGTGATTCGTGGTCGTGCTTTAGCAAAGTAACTTGGGCTTATCTTTAATTGCTCTGCTAATAGATTCAAACGTAGTTCTGTAGCTTCCTTTGATTCTTTTTCATTCTGTTCTTTCTCCCAGATGTTATCTCTGAATGCTTCTATCCCAAAGTTTTCTAAGTCACTGACTCCAAACCCTAGGCTTGGGTGAGCTAATGCAATGTTAATGATCTGTTGATCGTTAAGCTTTAATCTTTCTCCATCTCCAATGTTCTTATTAATCAACATGTCCATGAACTGTATGGTTTCTCTAATGTTTTCCCATTGTTCTTGCTCTGTCAGCTCACCCTTGGATGCTTCGTATAAATCTATACCGTATTCTTCTGTGATTACTCTACGTGCTTCTTTAGTTAGTTTCTTTTCAGCAGCTCTTACAGGGTCAACAGCATAGAATTGATTAGCTAAGAAAGCATCAGCCTCATAGTAAGCTCCTATATTTCTTAGCTCTTCCATTGTTGGTATGCTTACACCTTCTTCTTTCAACTGTTCAACTACATCATTCCAATCGTTGTTAAACTTACCTATCAATCTTGATTGCTGATCCCTATCTAAGAAGTACACGTCTACACCAGCTAACAAGTTCATGGCTCGGAAGATTAATCTATCTTTAGTTGATAGATCTGTTTCCATTTTCTGACTGATGGCTTGATGATCTGCTATGACACTTAGATCTAAGTCATAACCTGTCTTGTCTTCAAACCAATCCATCGCTCCTACCTTTTCAAACATGGCTATTACTTTATTCACGACTGGAATACCAGTGTTAATGAATCGTATGAAATGGTTTGCTGGATCTTGTGGCAATGATCCACCTGTGAACATACTCTTTCTTGTTACTGTTTCTCCTATAAATGTTATACCTGAAGTAGTTCCCCCTGCTAGTAATTGCAGTACGTCTTTAGCTCTTCGTGCATAGTAGTCTTGTGTGTTTGTTGGTGAGTCCTCACCACCTATCCAATCAGGTAGCACTTCCCTTACAAAGGGTACTAACGCAGGGATTGAACCTATACGTTGTGCTGTTTCTAATGCAGCAGTTACTGGTGTTTCAAAACGAGCTGCGACTTTTCCTCCATGCCCAAACAATCTACCTTGTTCTTGTAACCATTCAGGAAGGAATGGTTTCCTGTCCCAACCTTCGTTATCACCTATCAATCCTTGTACTATTTGATGTACCACTCGTTGTTTATTTAATAACTGTTGAGGGCTTGAAGCTAAGAGCCTAGCTTGAAGCGCTGTATTCTTTCTCATGAATGTGTAGAACCTGCTCAAATTATTCTTTACTTGCAGTTCAAGTGGAGTTAGATCTCCGTAGTCAAAAAGGAACTCACGCACACGAGCTGCTGATTGGAATGGGCTTAGCCCCTGAGAATATATCCCATCTAAGTACAATGCTATACGTGCGTTGTCTTCTATTGCTTTACCGACTGCTTGACCTGTCGTAACTACTGGGTTTTCTGCAAGTATTTTCTTAAATCGTTTTGATGTACGTCCCCTTACTGACCTAGAATCAACGAACATCATTCTGTCGTACTGTAAATCTCTGAAGAATGCTCCTTCTAGTACTGCGTTGTGGTGTAGTTGTTTCATTACTCGTGCGTCTTCGGCAGTTACTGCGATTGATTTCTTCAGGTTACCTTTAACTGTTGTGCCTACTAATTCATCTACTGCTTGATCCCAAGATGTTATGTAATTTTTTATCATGTGGTCGTGGACTGCACGGTTTAGTGCTTGATACTTAGTGGCATCTACAATGTGTTTAGGATTTTTGAATCCTGCTTGTGCCATGAGGAACCAGTTACCTCCATGGTTTCTGGCGTGGAATCCGAACCCACCAACGAGAGGTACTGTGGCGTACGCTGCCCATGATGTGTTGAAGTTATGCATGATGTTACCCATTTTGTTTTGGATGAAGCCGTCCTTGATACTCTCTACGGTGTCATTGAGATAGGTAATCATCTTCTTATCTACTAGCATGAATCCATCTTCGCCTCCTACTTGCAGGATGCTGTACCTGTTTAGCATTTCTTTATTTAAACCTTCTTGTTGTGATAATGCTTCCTGTAAGTTCTGCTTTAAGTCACCGTATGATTTGAATTGCCTGTATTCTCCAGCATCTGTAAAGCCATCTATTCTTCTAGGTACTCCTTCACGTGGTAATTGTAATGTGTAAGACCAGCGCTGTTCATTGAATCCTTTACCTGTATCAAATTCGCTTACATTAATACGTCCTTCTAACACAGCCGGTCTTCCAGCTTGCACTCTTTCTCTCCCCTCGTACATCCAACTTGGCTTCGCTGGTCCTGTAGGGGGTGTCGGACGTTGGGGTGGTGTTGGATTTGCTGGTTGTTTTGGTGCTATGTTTCGTGGTGGTGTAGGTTTAGTTACTCTTGGAGCTGGAGCTGGTGGTGTAGGTGGTGTAGCTGGAGTATTTATAGCTTCCAGTTCAGCTTTACTTAAATCTCCGTATGTTGGTGCTGGTTTAATTGGTCTTGGAGCTGGCGGTATAGCTGCTGATGGTTCTAGTTCGGGGAGTTCTTCTGTTTCTCCTTTAGCGATTCTTGACGCTCTAATCCTCTCCTCATCTCGCTTAATAGCGTCTGCCAAACCGAGGAGTTCTTCATCGTATTCGTCAAATCTTTGTAACTTAGCTGTTCCTTTACCTGCCTCTTCAACTGGTGAAACAGTACCTTTCTTAGCTAACACATCTGCTTGTCGTTGTGTTAGCACATGCTTCTCTGGTTCTATTACTTCATACCTAATGTAAAATCGGTGATCAGGTTTAAGGTTTTCCTTTAACCATTCAACTGTCCATCCTTCTGTTTCTGATATCTGTATATATTCGTCTTCGGTAATGTCTGCTTTCTTTCCGAAATCTTTTTTACCAGTGACTCTAGCTTTGACCTTCGGCTCGCCTTTCCTCGTGAAGAATATTTCGTCACCGGCTTTTAATAGGTGAAAGTTCTTACGGAAATTTCCTCGCCTCATGGTACTTGTTCGTTCTCCTGAACGTATTAGATCCATAGTGTTGCTATCAAAATCCCCATGAATATGTGTACCTGATGGTGCATCAAAGTCCATTCGCATATTTATACTTGGTGGTGCATCTCTCATAATGATTCCAGTTGGATCCATTTCCATAGGTTTAACTGGTTCAGAACGCTTGCTTACTTTGGCTACTGTCTCTGCTGGCTCTTCAATTGATACAGGTTCTAACCCTTCCAATTGATCCCTAACCCTTTTAAGTATCGCAGGGAACCTAGTCTCCCAAACTTTATCAACACCTGTATGAGTTATCTCACGACCCTTAGTCTTAGATAAAAGCTCTTGGAATTTTTCATCAGCGTGATACCTGTGTCTAATAAGCTCTTCCATGAGTTCATCAAGTTCTTCCCTAGTAGCTGTAGGTTTACTACCTCTATTTTCTTTAGTCTTACGTCCGCTTTTCTTCCATGAAGGATGCTCGTAAACTCTTTCCTCAATTACTGGGTGCTTGTCTAAGTTTTTGTGTCCACGTTTTAATGATTGATATGCATGTTCAACGCTTTCAAATTCATATCCTTTAGCTACAAACTTAGACATAGCAAAGTTAGATAAATGACCCCACTCCTTATCAGCAAACACAGCATTGATAGGCTTAAGCCCAGAAGTAGGGATGTCATCTAATATTTCCCACGGTTCAGGAGGCTCTTCCAATAAATGCCAATCATCCTGTGGACGTGGAGGTGGTGGCTCATCAGGCAATGCTTTAATACCAGCATCTTTATAGCCATGCTTAGGTGGATACTTATACTGCAAACCTTGGCTATTCCTTATCACAGGTTTGCCACGAAAAGTATCCATTAATGGATCATCAGCAGCTTGGGTCCTTCGGAACGTGAAGCTGTACCGTGGCTCGTCAAAGCTGTATTCAATTCCGTGTTTAAATAACTGTTGGAATTCTCCTTCTGGCATTTCATAGATATCGCCGTTCTTTAATACTACATTTAACAAAGGCTTCTTATCTATATCTGTTATCACTAGCTTCGCTTCTTTACCTATTGATAATGTGCCTATTGAATTAGATCCACCTTGAAAGTTTCTCATCACTGCTTCATGGTCGTTGTGCAGACCCAAACCTTTTTTACCGTAATACTTATTGATAAGCACAGAGTCATAATAATTTTTTGGAAGCCCTAAACGTTCAGCTACCTCCTGCGCCAAGCTAGTAAGTGAAGGTCCCATAGGTGCTGGCTTCAATGTCATTTTATTATAAGTATAAGAAACTGGACCACGCCATATAGCTTCATGGTTTTTCCACATTTGCTTATCATCATTAGGAGTTGTCCGAAACATTTTCTCTATTTTTTGTTCTAAGCTAGTAAAGTCTAAAGTTCTTTCAGGATCAGCGACAACATTCTCCCATTTCTCTACGATCATTGGGAGCCTCTCATTAGTGTAGGCATTTCCTTTATGATCCGTATATACGACTTTCCTGTTCCATTCAGTTTGATGATTCCATAACCCTTGTTCTGTAGCACCTTGTTGGTTAAGCTTTGCTTGCATTTCTGTCAGCTCTATCTCTTCCTTACGCATGATTTGTCGCATTATGTCCGCTTGAGCATGAGCTGCTTCAGCTTGAGCTTCTGTTATTTCAGGAACTGCTCGTGGCCTTACAATGTTGATATTTTTTTCGTTAGGTAATTTAATTCTTTCTATTGGATCGTAATAGTATTTACTTAGTTGCCTTTCAATAGGTTGCTTAGCTGGTCCGTTATGTATATTGCCATGTAATGCTCGTTCCATTATCCATTCTATTTCTTCTGCCATTTCATCGCTCATGGTTACGTTGCCAGCTATGTTAAGTTTCCTAACACCATGTTTACGTAAGAAAGTTTGAAGATCTTTTACCATTTGTAATCGTTCTTCTAACGTACGTTGGTCATAAAATTTTGGATTTATTAATTGACCACGTTGTTTTTTTGATATTCCTCTATGAGCAGTTAACGTTCTTCCATCTCTAATAACGAAGACAGGTTTACCATGTTGTCTTGCATAACCATACGTTAATCTGGAACCACTACTACCTATATACTCAGAATAATTATCAGCTAATCTTGTCCCCCTCGGGTCCAGAGGTTCACCCTTCTTCCTCATTGGGGGTGGGAAAAATTCATCTGCCCAATCTTCTATTTCTTCATCAGTCCAATTCAAATGATCATCTGATGATGTGTACCATCTATTGTTTCTAGCTCTTATCTTTGGTTCACCTAAAGGCATCACCTGATCAAAATCTTGAAAGTCATAAATTTCTTCTTTTCCTATTTTTCCCCAATCAAAAATGATAGTCGCATCTGTTTCCTGCACATTTATTCGTGTACGATGCGTCCAAGGATTCCAAATACGCTTATCAGCTCCCCTCAACACATCATGTAATACAGGATCCGTTCCCACATTCATAGGTTTAGGGGGGAAGTCCTTCCCCTTCTTACGACGTCCTTTAAGTTTTTTTGCAGCTTCCTCCTTATATATCTTCTGCCATTTCTTACCCATTTTTACTTCACGCAACCCATAAATATTCTGAAGTAAATGCCGGTCAGTAACATAGTTCATTTTCTCAGCCCATAAACCCTCACCTTTCCCCGACCACCTCGCACCTGCTGATACAGCGTACCCTTGAGGAGCTACGCCACCAGTATTTAAACCATGCAAATGAGCTATTTTTAATCCGAGTTGATCTACACCTATTTGCCCACCAGAATGGATAGCTTCTATTTGCAATTTCCCTAGTAAATGCTCTGGTATGTCAACATTCTCTGTTGATTTATAAACTTGTAATACTTCTGCATCTAAGCCTGCTAAATAATTTTCGTGTTTAACAGTAGCTTGCTGATACATGGTACGCATAGCTGCATTGCTACTATCTAATCCTTCCATGATAGCTTCTTCAGTATAAGAAGCTTGCAAAGGATTCTTAACTAATTCATCTCCATCTAATTTGTCAAGTTTCATCATGTCACCTAATTGATTAAACTCGTCAATGTCTCTTTGGAGTTTCGCTATGATCTCAGCTTCTTTACGAGCGAGACTTATTACTTCTCTTTCTTTCCTTTGCTTACCAAGTTGTTTCTTGCCTGCTATTTCTCCTGCACGTTCCTTAGCTCTCTCTGCTACGACTTCCGCTGAACGTTGCCTTGGCGCAGGCGTGTGACCTGTAACTCCTTTGAGCGATTGTTTAGCAGCTTGGAATCTTGCTAACCCTCTTGTACGCCTAGCTCCTTTTTCAAAGTATCTTGTGCTTTGGGACATTGCACTGTTGAGATGCCTGTTCCATACTTCAAAGTTCCAAAGCATTGCAGCTAAAGCTTCTGGTCCTACTAGTTCTGTAGCACCCATGCTTTCGCTAGGAACCCAGCCTGCTGGTCTTCCTCCTTTGAATTCTCCTCTTTGTTTGCTACTTCCAAAAAGTCTTTCAACTTCTTTCTTTTCTCCTTTGCCTCTTGCTTTCGTTGTTTTACTCAAAGGATCAGTCGGAGAAGGATAAGGTTCCATTACCTTTGCAGGGACATTTGATCCTACAGTACCTTTATAAACATCTTTACCTGCAGCGAATCTCCATTCGTTTAATCCTTTAGCAAAGTCTTCCCAAAGGGTGACATCTTGTAATTTAATACTCAAACCTTCAGCAGTATCTATCACTATTCCAAGCTCTTCCAATGCTTCAAACATTGGATGACCTTGCAATGGTGAACCTTCAACTGCAATACTTACACCATCTTCAAGTCCATACAGGGAAGAGGCTTCAGCTATTTCATCAAAGTTCATTTCAATGAGATGGTATTGTGACTCAATTGTGTCACCTGTTGTTACCCTTCCCATTATCCCTAGATCTTTATCGTAGTCAGTCACTGTTTTACTAGAAGATCCTCCAACTGGGTCTAGCCATTCACGAAGTTGAAGTTTAAATGCACCATTCTGTCCTCTTCGTTGAATTGGTCTACTCAAAGGAGCTGGTAATTTTTCCAAAGGATCGGACAATACGTCAGCTTGTTGTATACCTAATGATTCAAGGCGATCTACCAGTCTTACCAGTTCGCTTCGTATGAAAGTATTTATACGCTCAGCTTGCCAGTTCGTACGCCACCAATTACCTACAGTAATATCTCGTGGATCTGAAGGAAGAACAATATTTTCGTAATACCCTCGTTCTACTTGTCTAAAAATTTCATCCATTGTTTGTCGTACTTTAATTACAAGCGGATGAGTTTCTATAATTGATGCATCTTTTACTTGATGAAACCCTTTGAGTACTTGCAAAGAATCCCTATACTTTGTTTCTGCTCTTCTCCATTGTCCAAGTTGCTTAGAGTATGGTGTGAAGATGGTCTTTAAAGTTTTGTCAGGGTTAGCTATAGCTTCGTCAACTAACTTCTGGTATCCCTTAAAGTATCTTATGTTAGAAGGTGGGTCAGCTTCTACCCCTCGTTTCCTCAAGTTTGCATATGATCTTATATTCTCTAACTCTACCTCAGCTTCATAAGCTCGTTTCCTATAAGTTTCTAATTCATCAAAAGCCCTTCCTTCTGCGAAATCTTCCTGATGCTTTTTAGGAACCTTACTTGCAACCACTTCCCGATCTTTATCTAATGGATTGTTCTGGAAGATATCAAAAACTTCATCGTCATTATAAACAACTACATTTCCATGTTCATCTATAGATCTGAATGTAGGAATAATAAAAGCATCAGCCTCAAAGTGTTCACTTAAGGGTCCGTCCGTTAGGACAAGGCTTTTAGGATTCTTCTTAGCATCAACGCCTTCTTTAAAGATAACGTTCTTTGTTGGTGTAAGTCGGCCTGCAAGTAATTCTTTTAAATTCTTTCCTTCGCTAGCTTTGCTAAGAAGTTCTAAACCTTCTCTTATTCTTCTTGCTAAATTTCCAACGGAATTCTTTTTGAACTCAAAGTCCAACATTGCTTGAGATACTTCCCGATATTCTTTAGCACGAGGAGCTTCTCTAAGAGCGTTCTTCATGTGTTCAAGAATCTTTTCTGGTTGATCAACCATCCATTTGCGATAAGCTAACCATGCATCGTAATAGTGTATTAGTTGTTGAGCTTCTTCACGAGCTGCTACATAAACTGGGTTTGCTAAACCTAACTCCCCTTTAGATGCTTCATCTTTCATCCTACCTATCACATTGGCAACATGAGCTAAGTTCGGTTCAGACCAGCCAGCCCATTGTGCATTCTTATCAAACATGTATGCGTCATAACCTCCACCACCTCTTCCCATTTCATCTGATGAAGTACTCTTTGATAATGTTACTTTCTTACCTTTCCAATCTGTCGTCCAAATTTTCTTAAGCTCAGGGTTAGTAAAGTTAGGACGTAGAACTGACTTTGAGTCAATCATTCCCTTCCAACTTACGTCAGGTATTTCTTTATGCTGCCAGTTGATGTGCTTCTGGACTGAATCTTTTTTGACATGTTGGATAGCTCGCCGTACTTTATATAATATAACTTCAGCTTCTGCTATCTCTGCCCGACGTGCGATACCAGCAGCAGTATCCTTACCAAGTACAGGATGATCTATACCTATTCTTAGCCTAGCAATGTTATCTTCCGCAGCATGAATAGCTCTCATAGCTGTTAACATCGGGGTAGCTTCCTCAACAGGAGCAGCTGCAACTCCCCAGTATTGTTCTTCCCAAGCCTTTCTATCAGCTCGGAATAACTCAGCTTCCTCAAGGTATCTTCCTAGCGATATACGAGTTCTTTGCCTAGTTACTATTTCTGCTTCTAATTTTTGTCCCTCAATACTTGGTCCTAGTTTTTTGCCTAAATCTATTTGTTCACCTTCCTCAAAATGGCGAAGCGCAGGTGATCTTTTCAACGCATCTGTAGCTTCTTGCCTAGTTGCAGCTCCTTCATCTCCTGCCCTTGCCCACTTCAGTGGAGAATTCTTTTCTACAAGCTCACGAATTCGTTTATCTTGATGATGGACATAATAACCCCATTGCCTTTCGCCTCTAAGAATCGGAGGAGTGCTAATAACTTTTTCAAGTTCACGTATTAAAGCATTAGTTTTTCCTTCTATGTGACGTAACCTGTCAGCTATCACTGCTTCTTCTGATTGGTATATACTAGCTGCGTGTATTCGTCGCCAACCTTGCGAGTCAGATTCATAACCCATTGCTTCCAGCTTTGCCGGATCTAACTCTGGGTATTTCTCTATCTTTCCTTCGTCAGCTAGTCTTGCTAGATTCACTTTTAACTTAGCAGCATCAGCTTCCTTCAAACCCTTTGTTGATCTCTCCATACCCAGCGGAATCCGTTTGCGTAGTATATCTATCCCTTCTTCACTCAGCCCTTCAACAGACTCATCCCAGAATTCTCTTGTAGTGCCATAACGATAAATAATATTTCCGTCCTTATCAGTCTTAGCAGCTTGCTTTACATCTTCTAATGTGTTTTCCCAATACTTTCGTTTCTTTCGGTAACCTTTACCTTTAAAAGTAAGAGCGACATCTCCAACGCTTGCTTCATTCTCAGCAAACCTTTTAGCTTGTTTTATTAAAGTTTGCCATGCGACATCTTCACCTTTATCTGAAACTAATTTTTTAACATATGATCTCATAGATAAAGCAAAGTTCATTTCATTCTGAAGACGTACATCTATTGTTGCGGTAGTTTCATCAACTCTGTTTAATACTTCTCCAGTGTTTTTATCTATCCAATGCGTGCCTGTATGAACAACATCTCTATCAATGTCTGCTACTGGTTTAGCTATCCCTGCTTGTACCTTTGCTACGTTATCCATTATCTCTTCTGCTGGACTTACATTAAGGAAAATCCTAGAAGGTTTTTGGTTACTGGCAGCGGACAAACTTTTGTATCTTTGACGCATCGGAGCCATCTCGGAAGGAGTTACATGTATCTCCATGTCGTAGAACTTTAATTGTTTGAAGTCTTCTAAGATGTCTAGCAACAGGTATCTATCTTCGTAGCTTGCTCCGTACCTAGCCCATATGTCAACAGGGTCTACGTTGTAGAATTTAGTTATAAAGAACTCTTGTTCTAGTCCTGCTTTCTTACCTGCTTCTGTGAAAACATCAGTAAACAGTTTGTTCATTTCTTCTATATCATAAACTTGAGGCATAAGTTCTCTAAGTTTTAATGTTTGTTCGCCACCTATAATTGTTCGTATTAGCTCAGCTTCTGATGCTGCTAATATATCTTCGTTAACGTCGCTAGTTACTTTATAGGTTTTATCCGCTCGCTCACGTAACCTAACAAAAGAATCAGATAAAGTATTAGCTACTCCATCTAAGAATTCGTCACGTTTTTGACTAGCGTTTTTTCCTTTGAAACTCTCCATATATCTTTGGATAGTTGGATTCTTTTGCATCGCTTCTCTTACAAAGTCTTCGTTTTGTAAATGACTAAAGACTGCGTTGTTTGGTTTTTCACTTATGATTCTTTGGAACGCATCTCCTAGTCCACTGTTAAAATAACGAGGAGTATACCTATCAATATCCATTGCTGAATAAAGATCACCCATTATTCGCTTGTTCATATCATCCATTTGTTTCAACGTAGCGTTAAGGTTCAATTGAAGTTCATGGAATTGCTGCCAGAAATCCTCACCCAAGTCAGCGAATTCATGTTTGAAAGCACTCATAGCTTTCCCACTATCATCAGCTCCCCTGACAACGTTCCACAATTCTTCAAAGCGTGAACGAGCTATATCTCCATCTGTTATACCTGAAGAACGCCAGAATGCATTCAGCACTCCCTCATAATGATGTCTAAATTGGTTCTTAAATAATTCTTTTTGATGCCTAGCTGAGTTCTTCCTCATTGTCGTTATAGCTTTAACTTCTTCTCGGAGATTTATATCACCTGACTTAGAAGCTTTATGGAAGACTCGGAATTTTTCTGTGAATTCTTCGGCTTTCTTAACTGCTGCTTTGTTATAAAATGTTTTCATGTTGAACTGTTGCAACCAGTTAGGATCTTCAGGATAATGACGTATCATTTCACTTTCAGTTCTGAATCCCAATCCCCAGTCAGAAGATTCTCCTGCTTCACGTAGGGCTAGACCGAGGTCCCCAGCGTTTGGGGGTCCTTCAAGGTGTAGTCCTTCTTTAAGTTTAGCTATCTGTGGCTGAAGTCCTTCCATGCCTTTGACAAAACCATCAAGTTGTTCTTGTTGTTTCGCCAGATCATCTGTCCAAGTAAAAGCTTCAGTGCCGTCATCTAAGTAGGCAGGTTCTAAAAACCCCAGCTTTATCCACCGATTAACAGTTGCACTTGTATTCTTTTTATTGCTTTTAACAAGGTTACTTATTTGAGTGTAAGATACGGTATCTTCTGGGTGAGCGCTACGGACGATATTAATATCTTTAGCATCTGATTTAAAATTTGTGACTACATCATCAAGTAAAGTATCAGATCTTATACCCATCTGCCCAAACATAGGAATTGTATTTTGTACCCAACCCCACTGATTTTTAGATACACCTTGTTTACTTACTAATTGCCAAAGCGCACGAGTAGCAGGTATCCTAAAATCTTTCACCCTCAACATGCCTGACTGTCCTGCTCGTTTCATTACTGGAGCTACAGCAAACAAGCCACCGCCAGAACGTTCTATTATCCTCTCGCTCATTCTCTGAACCATTGTGTTCTGACGTTTAGTAGCCTGCTCAAACAAATCCATTAAAGGTTTGTTAGCTTTCATTTGGACTGAATGTCTAGCTCCATCACGAGAGAACCTCATAAGTTGATCCAGTACTTCTCTATCTACGTCATCTAACGTACCTTTTAAAGGCTGGTTGTTCCTGATTTTCGCCATGATGTCATCAGCACGCTGAGTCTTTAGAGCAGCTCTAGCTGAATCATCTCCAAGGTTACGGAACATAGCCTGCATACCTGCACCATTAGCTCCTATTTTTTCTAATGCATTTACACCTTCTACTAATTGTTTTGCAGCTCTTTTAGCTACAAACCCAACACCTATACCTGCATAGCTGATTGGATCTGTTGCCACAAGACCTGCAAAGTTTGCGACATTACCTACATTGAACCATCCCCATCCCCAGTCTTTACCCCAGTCCTTATCTATTCCAACTGATTCAAAGAAATCTAAATGCCCATCCCCATTGATGTCATACTCTCCCCACTTATCACTAATAAGCCCAGACTTAGTTATAGCGTCCTCTATTGGTTGAGTTATAGCACTACCTAAATCTCCAGCGACATGGGTCATCTGGTCTATTACTGGAATTTCTATCCCCAGTTTATTCATGCCTACATCCACAGCTTTAGTGATACCTAGTACAGGCATAGCTACATATGATGCTAGGTCTACTAATTCACCGACACCATTTAACCCCATCCTTGTCATCCTCGCAGCAGCAGACTTCCAGTCACCTCTTCTTATATCAGTAAACATTTTACGTACTGATTCTCCACCTTGCCCTAAAGCGATAAGAGGCGACAGTAACGTACCTGTAAACTGTCCTACTCTATCCCAGAAGTCAGGTCCTTTAGGTGGTTCGTATACATCAGAGAACTTAATCTGACCGTTTGTTTCTGCGTCAAAGATCGTGTGGAATTCCTCATAATCTTTGAAAAGATTCATAATGTATTGGGCGTAGCCCTTAGCGCCCTCATCGTCCGTCTGAAGGAACCGTAATGCTGTAGTGGCTAGGTTACGTAGGTTCCCAGCAGACTCAGGTCCTAGCTCCTCTACTCGTTCTATATCTTTTTGAGCGTAATCAAGGTCTTGTTGGAATTGCTCAAAGATACTTTCCCTGTATTCTTTTTCTTCCTTAAATATTTTTGCTTCTTGATCCCACATACTCCAACGTTTGTCGTCAGGGGAAACAGTTCCTGCTTCGCTGAAGTCAAGAGGTTGTCCGCTTTGGATACTCTCCATGTACTGGCGAACTAAGTCATCACTGTAAGGTGTGTTCGGAGTTTTCCCTACTGTAGGTAAGTTATAAAGAGTACGTTGTTCATCATCTAGTTGATATGCTCCTTCGGGTAGAGCAGGAGTCTGGGGCATACCCATCCCTTGTGGAAGAGCGCCTTGTTCTAGTAGCTGTTGATACTGGCTGTAAGGATGTACGCTAGAATCGGATAAACTATTTAACCGAGTGTCGTCGGGTATCTTTTTTCCTTCTTCTTCTTCAGGAGAATCCCAAAAGCCCCAGTCTGTTGCCATTACCAGCCACCGAGTTTACGGTTTTTTCTGTAATCAAGAAAGTTCTTTTGATAGTATGCCCACGGATCTTCTACTTGTTCTTGTAGCTTTCTCTTGTTAGCTTCTAGGTCTGGTTTGGATTTAGTTGGCTTAGTTTTTTTAGGTTTCTTCTTAGGTTTCTCAGGGGCTTTTGCTTCTGGAGGTCTGAGTTTAGCCTCTCTGGCAGCTATTGCTTTTCGTTGCCAAGCTAACATATCTGATGGGCTGTCCAATACATAACTACCTTGTGCCATTTCTTCCATAGCTGCTTGCAATGCTTCTTGTTTATCTTTTGAGCTTTCAAATCCCGACTTTATCCAACCGCTACCTTGCTGTACAGCAGGAGCAAATGTATCTTTCCAGAAATTCTTATCTTCTGCTGGTGGGTCCATCATAGGAAAATCTTTATCAAAATTTACCTGACCTGTTAAATATGGGGCTATTTTTTTCACTGGATCATAGTCTTCCCCTTCATATGTAGCAGTACCTCTATCATCAAGTCTTCCAAGTCCTTTAGTAAGATCTGTCTGATCAGGAACCATTCCGGTATCTAACATTCCTTCCAAGCCTTCAGACATAGCTGCAAGTTCCATATTTTTTTGCTGTTCTGTATAGGCATCCCCGACAGCATCCCAATCTATACCTGTAGCGTCAGTAGCTCTTCTACGACTTGCAAGGTTTTTAAGTCCAGCAACACGTGGATCTTCCGGCTGAGTTGAAAGTCCAGCTTCTCTTTCCCCTGCGTTAAGAAGTCCATCTCCAAGAACATCTTGCCCATGTATAGGTGAACCTATTGAAGGAGCTTCATTAGAGATTTTATTCTGTTGAACTTCCCATTCAGCTTGACCAAGTAAACCACCAAACGTAGGATCTCCTGTTGCGTCAACAGGAGGGGTAGTTGACACTCCCGAAAGTTGAAAAACGTTCCCACCATAAGGGCTTCCGAATACGCTTTGATCCCATTCTCGTCCAGCAGCCACCATTGTGCCAGCGTACATAAACCCTGCAGTTATATCTAAATCTCTCATAGCTTGGTTAGCTGCATCAGGGTCCATCAATGTCATGTCGTTATACCATGTTTCTTGTTGCAACATGGCTTGTGCTTGTTTCAAAGCTATCTGCCGAGCAGCTTGTGGGTGCATCCCATTGCTAACAAGTTTGTCAAATTCAGCGTTAAACATGTCAATATGTGGGAGAGCATTATTCTCACCTGCGTTACTTATAATAGGTCCAATGAGCGAAGCTATCTCTTGAGAGTCAGCACCATAGGTTTTGCCTAGTTCATCCATAATATAATCTGACCACTTATTATTTGCATTTATGCGATTACCGAACGAAGCGATATCTGAATCCCATACGTTCATGTCAAGACCCCACATGTCAGCTAACGATTGTTTCTCTTCGTCTGTGTATTTTGTGCCATAATCTTCCGCATAATCGTCTTTGTCGCTAAAGGTTCCTTCAGTGCTAGGAGATTCTATCCATGGGTGATCAGGGATCAAAGGACCATAGCCTTCTCCACCGCCACCACCACCACCGCCATAACCGGCAGCGTTTTTACCAGCCATATCTATAGTAGCTCTCATACGTTCTTCCAAAGCAGGCATAGCAGCAGAGATAGAATCCATGTAGTTTGCCATCGCATTTGAATTTGCTTGCATACTATTTATCAAAGCTTGTTGTTGCAATGCCATTTCAGCGGAGATTCCACCAAGACTAGTATCATAATCTTGTGTAAGATCAGCCATTGCGTCTTCTTCTATCCAAGCAGACTGACCATATAGATTCATACGTTCAGCATCGTCGGCTACTGTATCTCTCATCAAGTCACTACGGCCTTCTTGAGCATACGTATTTAAAGATTGCATGATTGCGCCTGCTTGTGAGCCATGTTGAGCAGTCATAGAAAGCATGGTTGCTTTAGATTCATCTATTGAATCAACTAATTGTTGTGTAGTAGCGTCTATTTCTTCAGCCATATTTTGCCCTTATCTCTTCATCTATACGTCTTTGGTATGCCTCTTGTTCTGCTTGTATTTTCTGCATTTCTAGTTGTCTACTAGATGATGTTCTTTGTTGATCAGCTTGCCCTAAACCTTGCACAAATTGTTGCTCTAACTCAGCTTCCCTAGATGCCCAATCTGTTCGTATCTTGGCAGCTTCCTTCCTCCGACCACCACTGAATCCCATACCTCTACCAGCAAACTGATCTAGGTTTTGTTCTAACTGTCTATTCCTTGCTAAACCAAACTCTCCACCAGCTCGCTCTGCATTGATGTTAAAAGGATCTGCATTAGGATCTGTTAATTCTCCAAGTTGTCGTCTTAATCCTCCTAGAAGATTTGAACGAGTCATGTCTCTTACGTCTTCAATATCTCCTTTACTTAGATTGTATTGAGCCATGAATGCGCTGTATGCAGGGTCGTCCATATAGTCAGCTATTGGATCAGAGTATGGATCGTATGTCTCTGTCTCTTCATTGTCTAGTGTATCTCTTGAGTGATCAATGACTTCACCCGATGGTGGTCGTTGAAATGGTAGCTGATCACGATCTATTTCCCCAATAGGTTTATTAGGTTCTCCTCTAGGTATCTTAATTGTTTGCCCTACTGATAGTTTGCCCCCCTCACCCTGCACATCAGCCATAGAAAGATTATTCAATTTAAGTAATTCATTGATATTTATACCTAGATCTTTGGCTATTTTAAACCAGTAATCGCCTCCTTGTATCGTATACTCTGCAGCCATAATGCTATGTTACTCCGCTTCTTCCTTATTGTCATCAATGATTTGTTGTAGTTTCTGTATTTGTAGCTTCTGTACGCAGATGGTTAGCTCCTTGCTGAAGCTTTTGTCCATCTCTGCTACTATTTCTTCTAATGTAATATCCATTATTATCCTAACTTGGTTGATCTGGGAACTCAGCAGTATCGGCAGGAGTCCATGTTGCTGGAAAGTCTCTTAGCTGTTGCCTGTATGTAGCCCATTCAGCTTTCTTACTATTACTTAAAGGACTGTCTGCATATTGTGTCCAATCAGATTCCGCTAATAACATATCACGATGATTACGCATGGTATCTACACGCCATTCGTTTTCTAATCCAGCTACAGCGAACTCTATCATTAAATCAACAACCATTATGCCGTCCTATACCATGCGCTCATGTACATTATAGCGCTAGTAGTCCAAGTAATTGGTGTGGTTTTTTTCACTGATGTAGCAGTTGAATAAGTTCCAGATGAATGTTTATTGAGATACAAAATTATGTCGTTATTAACTTCAACTACTTGAACAGGATATATTGTTACTCCTGTTGGGCGTACCCAACCACCACCAAACGAACTATATGTAGGTCCAGCAGTAGGAGTAGGTAATCCACTAGGTATTAACTGCATCCTAAAGACATCACTAGCATGATATGTAGTATCAGAAGCAGCTACAAAGAGCATTTCCCAAAAACAAAGATCACCAAATCGTAAAAAATTTGCGGTAATACTAGCGCTACCATTATCTGTAACACCAGATTCCCACACAGGGGTAAAAGATGTCCAAGCAGTAGATGCGCCATCAAGCATATTTAACTCAGCAGCAGTAGCAGTAATCGCAGTGCCATTCAAAGTAATATCACCAGTTGCCAAAGAAGACAACGTACCAACACTCGTCAAAGACGAATTAACTACAGACGATTTCAAGGTAGTGCCACTTAAAGTATTAGCATCAGCAGTTACTGTAATATCGCCTGTCCCATCAAAGTCAACGCCATTAATAGCTCTAGCAGTAGCCAGTGCCGTAGCAGTCGCTGCATTACCAGACGTATTCTGATTACCAGCGGTATTCACCCCAGCCAAATCTATATTACCTGTTCCGTCAAACGAGACACCACCTATGTTTCTAGCAGTTGCTAAAGCAGTAGCTGTCGCCGCATTGCCTGAAGTGTCTTGGTTCCCTGTTGCGTTTACTCCAGCTAGGTTAATGTTCGCAGTTCCGTTAAACGATACGCCACCTATAGTTCTAGCTGTTTCTAACGCTGTTGCTGTAGCTGCATTGCCAGATGTGTCTTGATTGCCAGCACTATTAACTCCAGCAAGGTCTATGTTTCCAGTACCATCAAAAGAAACTCCACCTATGTTACGTGCTGTTTGTAACGCTGTAGCTGTCGCAGCATTACCAGCAATATTTGTCACACCAGTGATGTAACCATAGGAAGTGATCTTATCCTGTACCGCAGCGCTGGTCATTAACGTAGTGTCATTATCAGCGAATGATTCACTACCTGTCTGTATGGTAGCTCCAGCAAAATGAGACACAGCTAAATCAGCTACAGCTAAAGAAACACCACCGCTAGTTCCACCACCTGACAATCCGCTACCTGCTGTTACACCTGTGATATCACCAGTTGCAGTTGTGTAACCGTAAGCCTCAATCTTATCTTGTATCGCAGCGCTAGTCATAATAGATGTGTCATTATCAACGAAACTTTCAGCACTTGTCTGTACAGTACTCAAAGATACGCTGTCAAGTTTTAATCCAGTAGTTTGTATCTCTCCATTGGATTGACGAAGGTTCCCATTAAGGACCATGCCTGTACCTACATTTATTCCAGAAAAAGTTGGACTATCTTCTTGGTAGTCTGTATTGATTTCGTTAATGTAGTCTGTCCAAGATGTCATGTATTTATATTCGTTAAGGGATTTTGTGATTGTATTGCATAAACTACTGATATTTCTTTAAAAGCAACTGAGTTTATTCCTGTAATACTGATATTTATTTGAGAAGATAGAGGCATCCTTGTTGGGCGAAGTACTACACGTCCACGCTTAGGGACATATGAAGTACCACCTGTAGCACTTAATTCGCTAGCATCTAAAGAGCCGACAGTAATAGTAGATATTTCATCTCCTTCATGGACACAATCAGCTTTTACTGTGAAAGCAGGAGTAGTGAATCCTGTAGAATTCCAAAAATCAAAATCAATAATTACTTTCTCTATCGCAGCAGTATTCTTTTCTTCAGGCCTATAAGTAGATAGCCATACTGTTCCTTCAAAGCGGTTATCTGTATCCGTAGTATGAGTAGCTACTTCGCTTTCATCACTAAAAGCATCAGCGTTATTAGATGGTCTATTTAATGTCACAGGCCTGACATATAATGTGTCATCATTAGTCCCACTAGTATTATGTGTGTCTACTGCAAAAAATCCCCAATGGTCATTACCCATCGGAACAGCATCCACAAAAGAAGTTTCCAGCACTGAATCATCTCCAGTCCCAAAATACAGATGCTGAGTCCATACCCCATTTACTTGATCAATAGATCTATCACCTTTATAAACATTGTTAGGAGCTGCAGCGCTTACTGTTTTAACTTGGTATGGCAGACATATAGCATTATGTGCATGAGCTGCCATTCCTCGTAAGAAAAATATGTCTTGACTATCATCACCATCCTGCGGAACAGTTATATATTTGAATGCTTGGTCGTCTATCTTGTCTTTTGTAGCTACAACAATACCAGTTTGCCGTGTCGCATAAACGATTGCTTGACCTGTAGTAGCAGCAGTTACAAAAAAGTCAGGTATTATTTTTGTTCCCACATATCGTATCTCACCAAAATCAGGACTATCAGTAAATGTATACTTGTACCATCTACTGTCAGCCATAGCTATTAATAAGCTATCAAAGACTTGCCATGCACCTACAATGGGCAAATTTGGATCAGCTCCTACATCTATGTAATCATTAGCCTGCCATGTACTAGGTGTGCCTACTCCTGAGTAATGTATTCTATTTCCGTTGTGGTTACTTCCACTGTCATAATCTCCCCATGACCAGAACCTATCTCTCCATGAAAATAAAGCTGCTGGGTCCCAGTTAGCTGGGTATTCATTTGTTGACCCTGCTGTCCCAGCAGTTATATCTTGATAAGCATCAGAACCAGTATCATCCAAATCAGTAAAGTACCCATCTCCACCAACGATAACATTTTTATCTCCTAGTCTTTGATACGGCATAGAACTAATCATTGATTCAGGACTGTCAGCATGACCTGCGACAAGATACCGTGCTGGCTTTAACGGAGTTCTAAACGAAGCTAGATTTGCAGAAATATACGTATTAGCTCCAGCGCTATGATCAAAAGCATATTGATTGCTTTCTCCCTCAACCATTTGAAAACGTGCATCAGAATCAGCTAGCACAGATAATGGTCCTCCTGCAAAATCATCTACCTGATACCAAAAGCATCCTTTAAATTTAGAATCGTCACCTCCAGCCCAAAGATCAATACCATTACAAATAGAAACAAGGCAAGGTCTTGGACCTAAAGAACCATTAGCATACACCTGCATGTTAACACAGTCATAATTATGACCTTGATCAGGACCATAATCAGGTCCCAAAGAATGCCAAGGACCTGCTTGCCAATCTCTATAAGTTACAACATCCGGTTGTTCCGTAGGCATTATCCATACTCCCAGTCCCTACGAGTATTGACAGTAACTGGTTCATAAGTTCTACTTACATCATCAGCAAAACCTTTGATCTGCTGCTTATACTGTGTCTCAAGCATCTGATACAATTCACTATCACGTAACTTTTGGGCAACGTAAGAAGATGCTTTAGTTACTATGACTTGATCAAACCAATCAGGGCTTGCAACACTTGCACTTGTGCTTCCGAGTACACCCACAGTTTTTAGAAACCGATGGTGCATCGTGTAAGCAGCATCTGGTACAGGATAGAGAAACAAAGTTCCTCCATGGTCGGTATAGTATACTGGCGTACCTTTTAAGTTGTTCCATGCTAATCTCCTTGTCCACTTCCATGTTCTTCGTTGTAATACAGCAGGAGGGTCATCAAGGGTCAAAGACAAAGTTGTCTTCCAATCAGCAGCCGGAACGTATGTATTATCTCCGTTTGTTACGCTAATATTTTCTGAATGTTCTCTCCATGGCCATTCTTTTTGTGCCTCACAGTCTTGAATAGCTGCGTTTATAAAATCCAATAGATTAGCGTCTGTTACTCTTGCATCATCTGTAGCAAGATTAACTCTATTCCTAATTGATATTATTAGGTTTGCTGCTGTTGTCATTCTAAACCATCCAATATACTTGGGTTTTCCAACCACAACTTGTACGTTGCTGCCAACATCATTGCCCTTGTCTTAGGATCATAGTCCATAATCGTCGGCATGTCAGGTGGTTCAAAAACAGGGGTAGCTTGTATCGGAGTAGGAGGAGCTAAAGGCGCAGTCGGTTGGCGCATACGCTCTACTCTTTCATCAAGCTTACTATTAGGTACTTTTGCACTTGCCTGAGGTATAACTTGCTGAGGCGGTTGCGCCATTTGCTGCGTAGGAGCTTGCTTACGTGGCTTTTTATTATCTCTTCTTTGTCGCCTTAAAATAGGTTTATTACGATTTAGTCGTGCATTCAGCACTCCTCTATCTTGTGAGCCACGTTTCTGTTCCATTAATACAATCTCCCTTTGAATCCCATTTCTTGAGCATAAGCTAACTCTATACGATCTTCAGCTTCTTCTAAGCGTTCAGCATCCTTCTTGGCTTTCTCTGCAAATATCTTATCATTATGGTCATCTATCTCTTGAACAATTTGATCTACTGATTTACGTGACATGTCACGCATCATGAGATACTGCACCATTTGATAAGGATTAGGTGGAGGATCAAAAGGAGCAGAGCCGACAAGGGTTTCCTTACCAGCTCCGTTCCTTTCATCCCATATTTCTATACGATTGAGTTGTTTGTTCCAACAAACCATTAAGAAAGGATCGCCTTCCCAACCCATAGAAGGTGAACCTTTAGTAATAATATCTGTTAGGTCACCACCTATAAGCTTAGTTTGTCGTATACGTTTTGTTAACTCAGCTCGTTTATTCATAACACTCCTAAGACCGGCAAGGAAGAAAGGATAAAACCTTGCCGGTCCTAGCTTAGAGGTTATTTACCTGTGACTTGTACCAAACATCGCAAAGTATTTATGTCAGTAGTGTTGGCTACTTCGTCTTCAGCGCCGTCACCGCCACTGTTTTCTACAAATACTTTAAGTTTGCTATTGGTGTCATCCCAGATAACACGGTACATCGCAAGATTAGTTGAGTGTACAATTAGTGAATCTATTTGGTGCAACCCAGAAAAATCTGTGTTAGCCAAAGCTTCACCGTTTGTAGGGTAACTGTCATCAAACGCAATCTTTGCGTCAATGACTACCCTGTCTCCCATAATCCTACGGTCTTCGTTAGATATCGTTAGAGCCATGATTAACTCTCCGATAGGTCAGAAATTTTACCGTGTGTATTTCGCTGGTCAGTACATAGCTGATGGTATTTGAACATGAAGGCTTCCCATTGGTCGTAACCAGAGGTATTCCTTAGCACAGCACCATCATAGTCTGCCCATTCCCAGTCTGACATTTCGTGTTGTGTCAGGTGGTTAGTGTTAAGCAGGTATGCAATGTTTGCTGGGCAGTCACGATCAGCTACTAGAGGTAGAGAAACATCTCCGCAGTCAATGGTCAAAGCCTTGAAACCACCCTTCAGGGTGAGTGAGGCTCCGTCATTGAATCGCTTCATGCTCTTCAACTGTGCTGCATAGTTTCGTCTTACACCTTTAGTTGTTACACAAAGGTTAGGACTTTTGGCAGACTCTATGTCAATGTCGTCAATGACTTTTTCAAAGAGTGTGTCAGTTGCAGCTCGGTTAGTACCGCTGTTGTCGTTGATAATTGAATGCCAAGGGGCATGTGTGCTTGAGTCTACGTTGTGAAGTGAGGTTCCTGCAGCTCCAACGATCTTTCCAAGACCGATAAGCTCGTAGGTTCCTGCGCCATCCGCAGCGTCTGCTCCCGATCCATCAGCATCTTTTTTGTTACCTTTTCTGTAAAGGAAATGCGATGTACCGACTCCTGCTGTTGGGTTAGTTGTGAAAGTTACTGTACCTGCTGATTTATCAATAGATGATATTTCAAGTCCAGCGCCTTTAGCGTCAGCGTCAGATACTGTACCAACGTCAATCAACATACCAACATGCATTTGATTCAGTTGTTGTGTTGTTGGGCTGGTAAGTGTAATTGTCGCTGAAGATACAGATGCACATTGTGCGATTGCTGCGTTTCCATCGTTAAAGATTTGACGGTTGATGTCACGACGGAGGTCGTTGACACCTTGTGTCATTTCTGATGAGAGCGCACGCACGAATGAACCTGCGTCACTTGCTGTTGCTTTCATTGCTTGACCAGATACTTTGATTCGCAGATAGTTATATGCGAGAGTTACTCTCTCTTCTGCGTATCCTTGACTTCCTGCTGTCGGAAGCGCTCCACCTTCTGCCCTTGCACCGACACCGCTGTTACGGCTTACGTGCAAGGATAGTACGGCTCGGCGACCTTCAACGTGACGAGAAGTCCGTTCAATCTGAGCAAGCATCATATTTTCATTGTTTAGCTGTTCACGAGCTGGAGGAAGATAGTATTCCTTTAAAGCTGCGTCCAGCGTGGTCGTTGATGTTGATGCCATCAATTTCTCCTTGTTGGATATAGATGTTTATAATTACTTGTGTCTATGCCAAAGCCTGCTTTGACGCAACTAGGTGACCTGTCACCTAAATGTAATATAGGTTATTTTATATAGTTCTGTCAATCATTGTCCCAATTTATTAGGACACCAATCATGTGTACGACAAAACTAGCGATAGAAATCCAGATGCCGTACTCACGTGTTTCACCCGAAAGAGTGATGAGGACGAGGCCTGTTCCACCGATAGTCCAGCCGAGCATGGTTGTTTCTTGAATAAAACGTTTCAAGAATTTCATGTTCTTCTCCTTGCTATGGGGATAGATGGTCCACCAGTGCTAATGACTGATGGTCTTGCAGCAGCTACTGCGCTTATAGTAGTCGCTGCCACAACTACACGCCTTTCTTCTACCGTGATGGTGCTATCTTCAGCTACGTAATCGTCAAATCCACCCTCAAAGATATTCACAGATTCTTCAAATTCTTCCTTGACTTCATCGGATGCTTCGTTAAATATTTCTGGGGCTTCCTCAAATAATTGTACTAGTTGTTCTTCTTCAGCTTCCTCAAAAAATTCTTCGTTATCTTCTAAGATCTCCTCAAGGAATTCTTCAACTTCTTCTGGGTCTGATAGTATTTCTTCCAGAAGTTCTGCCTCTTCCGTGAAGAGGTCATCCACTTCAAGGTCTTCGTATTCGGGTTCTTCCACCAGTATTTCATCATCTTCTATTATCTCATATTCTTCTTCCTCCTCAAAAGGTCGTTCGTCATACTCTTCAGGTAGAAATTCAATTTCTTCTTCTTCAATCTCTTCAATTTCAAATTCTTCAAAATCATATTCTTCAAGGTCTAACTCCAATTCTTCCCATATGATATCCTCTTCCCATGGGTCTTCTTCTAATTCCTCTATGTCTATTATCGGCATCTCAAATACTGGTAATGATGGCGTTGGGGGTGGAGGTGGGATGGGTTCAGGTTCTGGTTGTGGGGTGGGGGGTTCCGGTATTGGTGTGGGTTCTGGCGTTGGTTCAGGAGTTGGTTCGGGAGTCGGGTCAGGAGTTGGTTCAGGTTGAGGAGTAGGCGTGGGTTCTGGCGTTGGTTCTGGCGTAGGTGTCGGGTCGGGAGTGGGAGTAGGCTCTGGCTCTTCCACTTCAGGAACAGTCCATTCTCCTCCTGAAATATCCATAGAATACGTACCAGTGGTGTACTCATCAAAAGCGTCGGCTCTTAAGACGTATGTTCCAGCTTCTAACGTTTCTTGTATTTGAGAATCCCAACAGAAATTTGTGCCGTTATTATGTGGAGCTGAATCATCATCCTCATAAAGTAGCGTTTCGTTGTCGTCAAATAAGTAGAGATAAGGGTCAGCACTATTGCTCTCCAATCCATGATCATCACAAGTTAAACTTGTGTATGTTGTGATAGTAACTTCAGTAGCCTCTGATATTATAAAGGTAAAACTAGGTCCTTCGCCGACAGTATCTACAACTATCGTACATTCCCACCCGACTTCGTTTTCTTCACAAACAGTCTCAGCGTTTGCTGAAGGAGCAAACCATACTACTACTAGGAGTAGCGCCAATAAGGATCTGCTTAATACTTGGAAATGTCTTTTAGTAAGCTTTAACCTCGCCATACATCTCTTCCAAGTCGGATTCGTCAGGTTCTACTCGTGTATAAACAGAGCAAGACCCATCCTTTCCTAGAATAGATGCAGCGTATCCTTTTAATACAGATAGGACAGCAGCGCAACCGCTAGCTAGTATGAGTTTCCATTCGGTAACTCCCATATCTATTACTGAGTTAGTACCCAAAGTACCACCACAAGCTTGGAAAAAAGTAGCTACACATCTTTCTCCCAAGTCTTTATAATCTATTTTGTTCATGTCATTAAAGCCTTCCATGTCTTAGGTCCGCATATTCCATCTGCTACTAAGCCAGATTTTTTTTGGAATTGTTTCAACGCTTTAAGAGTATACCATCCAAAGTGACCGTCAACGCCAGTATTTCGGGAAGGATATTTAGTTAATCTATACCCTTTATTAGCTAAACGATTTTGGATTAATTCAACTTTAGGACCTCTAGCACCCTTACGTACCACAGATTTCATAGCATCAGCTATCACTTCAAAAGCAGAACGTTGATCTATTTTCGCCATCACAGTGGCTCCAATTTGCGCTTTTGTTTCTTTCTCCCCTTCAAGCGCAGGAGCTGGGAACCATGCATACTTCTTCCCATCGTACCCATATGCCTGATGATGCCACCATTCCGAAGGTACGGTTTTCCATAATCCATACTCTCTGGCTACCTTGTTAATAGTACCTGTGGTAATGCTGCCGACTACTCTAAAGTCAACAGCAAAACCATAGGCTCCTTCAGGGTGATGAGGTTGTTGCATGTGCCACGATCCTTGGAATCCACCTCCGAATTTGCGATCTGGGTTAGCTACCAAATTTGGAAACGTTCCAGCTTTGTATCTTCTATACAAGTCTTTTTGCTGGGCGTAGGTTCGTACACCTGAGCTAACCACTACCTTACCTTTGATCCGTGGGTCGGCGAAAAACTTCTCAAGACGATATTTCATCTTGGGATGGATCTCCTTTATTCGGACCCAATTACCAGCGGTAGGAATACTCATTGACCGATCTGACTCCGCATCAAATTCATGAGAGCTTCGTCAGCGTCACCAAAAGATATAGGTGTATCTTCGTTGACATTGGCTATTCCACCGCCACCCACTTGACCACCTGTGGCAGGTACATTTAAAGGTTCGTCACTAATCTGCGCAGATCCTATCTGGATATCTCCAGAAGGGGCTTGTTCCCCGATACGTTCGGTTACTATTGTGTGAGCTGCGTCAAGACGAGCTTCCAAGTCTTGATCTGCAGATACTTCATCACTGGCAACTGTTAATAACATTTTGCCTTGCCATGTATCAGGATCATATCCTAGTGAACGAACCTTATCGTTTATTATAGTAAAGTGTTCTTGTCGTTGAGCATTTTGCGCACGATGTTCTATTTTGTCATCAAGAGCTTGGATAGCATCCATTATCCTAGATTCAAAATCGTCTTCGTACTCTTCATCATCGTACTCGTCGTCTTCGTACTCTTCCATGTATTCTTTATTGCTTACCATTTCTTGTTCCTTTGCTTCATTATTTGCATACTCCTCTAGGTTTATGCCAACGACGTTTGTCGTCCATTCCTTAAATTTGTCATCCCCCATATTGCCATACCCTAGCGTAGCAAACCTTTCACCTGCAACGCTAGGATCTGACGATAATAATTCAACACTATGTAATAACCATTCTACAGCTTCAGGCTCTAAATGCTCAAAAGCTCTCTTGTATGGTGCGTATTGAGTCCTGTACTTAGCAGCTTCGCCACGAAGTTTTTTTATTTCCTGTTCTTGATCCACGCCTTATCCCATCTGCATTAATGCATCTACCGATTGTCCTATACTAGCTTCCAATTCTTGTGGAGCTGATGAATCTGGAGAGATATTCCCCTGACCGCCAACCGGACCTCCCCCTGTAGGTGTGGACGGAGGCGCAGGGGGAGGCCCTTCTCGTTGTTGATTAGGTGGACCACCCATGGCACTCATGTCCATAGGCCCACTAGCCTGCTCTGCTCTTGCTTCAGCTCCAGCCATTTGAATTTCTTTAGCTCTTCCTTCAGCTTCGTAAGTTTTGTGCATTTGAACGTGGTCCATAAAAAGTTTCTGTATTTGTGGTGGGAGCAATTCCCATCGTTGCGTAGACATAAATGCTTTGTGTTCACTTATATGTATTTGATGGTCATCTTCTTTATGCCATTCGGGGTTACTAATGTTTCCTCTAGCAAGATCAGCATTTTCTCTTTTTGCTTTATGTGTTTGGGGAGAAATGCCTGCTATTAATTCATCTGATGAAGGGAGATCAGCAATTTTAATGTACTGAGCAGGAGTTTGAATAAGTCCCATCTGTAGCATTTTGTCAGCTTGTTGGATCATTCCGATCTTTGAACGAGGGGTAATCCCTTCAGATGGGACACGAACTTCAAATTCCGCTGAAAGATCTGAGCCTTTATGTGGAAAGCGTTCAGGTCCAAAACCTGCATCTACAGTTACAGTACGTGATTTTTTCTGAGTAGTTTGGTATATCTGTAAAGACATTTGTCCAACTTCTTGCCAACAGCGTGCCACTTCTTTAATTAATCTACCTGTAGGAGATGAGTCATTTTCTGAAAGTATTGATAACCCAGAACCAGATTCAATATTAGGAGGAGCAAGTCCACGAGAAACATCGTGTACGCCCATGATGTCATCAATCATTAAGCTTGCTCTATCTATTACAGACTCATACCAGTTCTTAAGTTGTGGTTGTTCTAGGTATTCAGGCATTTCTACGCCATCTGGCCAAGGCTGGAACCCTGCTTTATCGCTCATTTCCTCTACAAAAGGCTCAGCACTAGCAGGAAATAACGCACGAACAGTACCTAATTCCTTAGCATGTTCAGCAATTCCAGACCAAATACCGTTAAGTATTACCTGTATCTTTCTGACATCATCCATGTACGTAGTACCCCACCATTGATTCTCTTCAACAGTTTCACGAGCTACAGCGATAGGTAACCTGTCAGTAAAAGGATAAGGCCATTTGCCTTTCTGTACGATTTTTCCATCAATAATGACTTGAAAACCACCTTTAGATTTACCCATAGGTCGCTCATAGTACGTAAGTACCTTAGTAAGATCAGGCATTGTGCTATTACTACCCCAACCCTGATGTAACATTCTGTGCTGAAAAGGAGCTAATCCAGCATGAGCATCCGCAGGCGGTTCTTTACTCATGCCAAATAATACTTTTACAGTTTTGGGAGGCAATGCTTCTACTTTAATAACCCAGCGAGCTGATTCAGCGTTCCTAGATCCACCCTCTACTATGAATTCAGCTAAAGATAACGGCTTAACAGTAGGTAATTCAGTATCAGGATCTATCTCTACCATGAGAGCGCCTGTTCCACCCTTACATACTCCTGACATATGCTCTTCTCTGATAACTTCCCAACGTTGATTACGATGAAGATCACGTAAAATAGCTTCTCCTAAGCGTGCAGATCTAACAGATTCATCATCTGGACCAGTAGGAGTAATCTCAAACTTAAGTTCTCGTTGCGTAAGGTTGCCATTAATAGTACGTTGATTAGCTCTCATCTTATTAAAGACAGCTTGTACCCTATCCCTATCCTCAACTTGCTCACTTAGACGAGTTACAGCAGTATTCCAACGCAACCATTGCAAACCACGAATAAAAGCATGGTTTAACCAATAGCTACGAAGGGGACCCATAACATGTTTAGTCGCCTCTTCATAGAGTTCTTCTACTTCAGTTTTGGGTTTTGCCATTACTTCTTAAGCTCCTTGACTAATCCTAGTGCCTTTTTTGCTTTTGCCAAGTCTTTCAGAGTACGTTCATGTTCTTGCAACAGATCAGTGTAAGCTTTTTCTAACTTTGCAACTGACTCCGGTGAACGCCACCCTACTTGTTGGGCAGCGTCGGTAATACATGATACTGAAACATCTAAAAAGCCTTCTTCTTCTATAGCAGGCCCTCTAAAGATACCAGCATCTTCTTCCTTCTTTGTCAAGAACGTGACATAACACAGTCCAACATTGGCACTTTCCATACCAAAATCTCCACCTTCAATTAATCTAAACATAATTACCTCATCATATAAGTCCAGCTATCTGGCTCTTTTGCTTTCTCTTCTAGTTGTCTCCAACATAATTCATCTACAGTAGGTTGCTTTCTCCTCCATGGAGTTATCGCTGGCATAGAACGACTTATCTCCCATGCATATGCACCTGTATCTACCATATCGTCATGTTTAGCATTAGGGAAGTTCCTATGCTCCTGTTCCCAAATATGCAACCAAGAAGCATTTTGCGGAAACCACACTTGCTGGTTAGTTATACCAGCACCATAAGGTATTGCACGTTGGACCTTATCACGATCCTTCGGAAAGAGGGGGCGCACATAGAAGCCACCGGCTCGCTGGAAATGCTGAATGAGAGTCAACCCGAAAGTACGCTCCTCAATGCCAAGTATCTCCACATCCCAAGTATGGCACAAAGCCTGCGCCCATTGAACATGCTGGGAAGATTCCACACGTTGCCTGTCAACATGCACAAGAATAAGATTCTGAGAATCACGATGCCAATCCCACACAGACAACACACTCCAGTCAGCCCATGTCTTCACGGAAGCTGCCAAGTCAATCACCGCAAACCGAGTACAGAATTTCTTCGGGACCATAAGCGCCTCGCCAGTATCAAATTCCAAACGATACTGAGTGCCAGCATCTTTCCAATGATGATACGGAGGTGAAAGAATACCACCAGCTTCTAAAGAAGGATTACCTTGATACATAGCTTCAAACCACAAAGGATCATCCTCACGTATCTTCTCCAACTCAGTTAATGTCTTACGAGCAGGACACAAAGCTTCACCAGCTTTACGATCAATAACATCCTTATAGTTCTCACGAGGATAGTTATCAGGACTAAATGCGATAGCAGGCATCTCCAAAACACACCAATCATCACGAGGCACAGTAGATTCCGGCTCATAAATCCTACGACCAGACAAATCATCCTCATGCCATCGGGTAAACATAACTACCTCAACAGCCATAGGCTCTTTACGAGTCAGCCAAACAGAACCATACCAGTTATCCTTAGAGTCCCTAGCTACCTGAGAAAGAGCTTCCTCAGAGTTTTTAAAAGGATCATCAATAAGCCCAAAATGATACCCAGTACCAGTAAGCTTACCCCCCACACCAGCAAATCGTACTTCACCAAGTTTCTCGGTTTCCCTGATAAGTTGGCGGTTGCCTTTCGTTTTAACAAAACCATTACGTTCCTCCAATTGCCGATTGATCTGTTCTCCCCACTCCCACGAGAACTCATCAGAGTACGTGACAATAGCCTGCTTCCTATCAGGCCATCTTGACAAATACCACCCAGCAGTATGTAAAGTCGTTATCCAAGACTTACCATGTCGGGGCGGTGCTGATAAACCCAACCTAAAAATAACACGCTCACCATTATCAGGATGCAACCCAAAAAACTCCAAAACACCAGAACCCTCATCGCCACTTAAAAATTGCCTAAGTTCGTCAGGTCCCTCTATAGGGTAGGTTCCTTCTTCAGTTCTATAGAACCAATCAGCCACCGGACCAACACCCGAAGGATAGAGGCGAAATTCACACAACGCTTGGATATAATCCGAAACAACCTCAACATGCTTATAGCGTATCGTCTGAGGCGACACATAACACGCATAGTCCAAAGGAGACTCTAAAGCAACCCTCGCAGACAAAAGATGCTCAATGTACCTCGTCTCCTCAGGAGTAGCAAACTCAAGAAGACCTAATAGCTCTTCATAATCAATATCGTCTCTTTGCACGTTTCATCTTTTTGCGAGCCTTAGCAGCCTGCGCTTTGCCCTTCTTCGTATAAGCATATTTCTTACCAGCAACGTTAGGCATTATCTTTGCCTAGCCCTTGGAGCGGTCTTGCGACCTTGCCTAGACTGAGTCAAATTCCTAGATCTTGGAGCGGTCTTACCTTGATTACTTTCCCTAGTCTTAGAACGACTCTTAGCTGGACCCCTACGTGAAGCTATTGGTTTTCGCCGAGCTGTTCCTTTACCTGTCTTATCTCTAGCAGAAGCGTAGGTTCTGGACTTCTTTACTCGTCTTTTACCCCCACGTTTCTTACGCTTAGGACCCTTGCCCCTAGTCTTCGCAGCATTCCGAGTTTTTCTCCTAGCTATCTCTTCTCGCTCTCGCTTTTTTCTTTTCTGCTCAGCTACAGTTTCCCACGGCATATTTATACTCCTGTCACAAATACTTTAATAGTCGGCGTACCAGAAGCAGCAATAGCATACAACTTCTCTTGGGGCTGAGTCAGCGTAAAAGGTCCCAATGTCTTACCAGCAGCCAACGTTAAACCCTTAGAATCATCAGCAACATCAGCGCCACCAATAGTCATCTCAATAGACCCATCCTTATTTTCAACCCAAACAAGATTAGGATGATCAACAGAAGCAGACTGCGTAGCAGTCCAAACAACTTCCCTCGCTGTACTCAGCGCATTATCTTCGCCATGAACGGCCATAATATCTCCTCATTAGAACACACCCTTTAGTTTACTCAAAGATTCCGCATTATCAAGCTCTTCCAAAATATCCTCCAAAGGACGAGCCTCCGAAGACTCCAAATAATCCGCAGCCTTCCGCAAAATATCGGGGCGATCCAAAGAATGCCCCAACACAGAATTGCAATGCAAACACAACAAACCCCTAATCAAATACCGATCACCATGCAAATGATCCACATGAATCTTAGAAGAAGACATATTATTAAAATCCGCATCACAAATCATACACTTAGAACCCTGAGCAGCCATCAAACGAGGCTTATGCTTCGCAATATGATACTGCCTACGCTTATAAACCTTCCAACAAGGATCACAATACGTCTGATTATCCTTATACTCAGACACCCACTCAGAACAATAACGACAAAATTTCAATTTTTTATTATGAAAATCAGCAGTAGCCACCCCTAGAACATACTTCAGGGGGGTAAAAAAGTCAAGCCAAACACCAAAATGCATCTTATGGGGGGCCTCTAGGTAGAGTGCTGTACACCCCTATAGGTGGCCTACCCCACGAAAACTCCATCCCCCCCCGATTCGTAACCATACACAAGGGCCTTAGACCTTTAAAGGGGAGTGGAGTGAACGGCTGCGTTTGTCTCTTAACGTTGTTGATCCGTAAGTGTTTGGGTTTATTGGTAAGCCAGTGCAAGGGAGCTTGAAAGGTTTTAGGGCAGGTGTTTCTAGTATGACAACTGAGTGTCAAGCTCCTTCGTCGCTGTGACACTCGTGTCCTGTTGTTCCCTGCCTGCCGGTGGTCGGTGGGCGTTGATTGGAGGCAATATGTCTGAAGTTAAAGCAATTGTTTCTCCTTGGCTTGAGCGCTCAGGAGAGATTAGTAAGGTTGTTGAGACACCACGTTCGTGGCTTCTTGACAGCGAAACGATACGTGAATGGAATACTGACGGTTCACGTTACTGTAAGCATGGTACTGATGTTGGCCACGCATGGGGTAGAGACATTCTTTGTCCTGCTTGTGAAGATGGCATGACTGATACCGAATACGACCAGATGATGGAGATACGTATGCTCCGTGATCAATTCAAGGCTCAAGAAAGGCTAATGGTTGAGACAATAGCTGATCTCGTAGATCTAATTACAGATCTGCCAGTAAGGTAAATGTCCCCCAGTCAGCGCATCAGCAATGGTGCGTTGATTGGGTAATATCTACCCACATTTATAGAAAGGTAAACATGAAAGAATGTTTCTTATTCATCATGGGCTTGAAGTACTATGTCCATCACGATCACGCTAAGGTGTCTCGTGCGTTGCAGGCGAAAATTACATCGCTTGCTACATCATATGACAATATCAATATCTACATGCTTGACAAGCAACGTGGCTTTGAAGATTGGGCATATCATGCTATAGCTAACACGTTCCCAGAAGGATTTGTTGACGTATGTCTACATCAAGGCTGGGCTAAGAATGCAGAGAATGCTAAAGATGGTCAAGTCAATAGGCGTAACGCTATGGTTGAACTTGTTAATAGAGCAATGCTACCTCATGTGCTTACGGCACTTGAATCACCGGAAGCCGTGCTAGGCGACAACATTGATGTTGTGATCCTCACAGCTCACGAAGATGATCATACCGCCTTGCAATACCGTAAGGCTGCTGACAATTGGTGTGAACCACATGATATTAACTATACCGCAGTATTTGAAACACTACTCGGCTCTCATTCATCACTAGACATGGAATACATGACTAAGCGTGGACGCATGAACATATGTACAGAAGCAACACTTAAAACAGGGCGTAAACCAACATCAGCAGGTGTTGTAGCCCTCAATCAACAATCTTTAGAGGATTAATCACCTATCCTCTAGGGCGACGCAGGACAACTCCCTCCGCTCCTGCGTCGCCCAATGTTGAATCAGGCCCACTCTCTAACCCGACACATCGGCAGGAAACCTGCCGTGTCGTCGGTAAGTTCGCCCGCCTACCCCACCCTCTTAGCGGATTTTCGCATATTCGCTCGCTGCGCTCGCAATGCGACCCTAGCTCCGCAAGGGGTTGGCCACTGCGTGGAGCTAGTCCCCCGTCCGTAAGTCATACCAAGCTTGCGGATCGCCACGTATTAGGGGGTTGGGCAATATTACCATTGGGGAAAAGAAAAAAGAAAAGTGTAAACAAAAGAATTAAAATATTAATAGAAAGGAAATAGTTTACCATGACAAGTAACCACATACCTGCCTCTGAGGCTCTCATACAGAGAGAATCAGGCTATGGCGGTAGCGACCTAGTTAGGTTTGCAGATTTTGAGGATGAGATACGTTCAATAATGCGTCCTTATCCTGATACATCTATGATGAGATCTGAGGCTGAGATTAGGCGTGACGATGATATAACTGAGTTGCAGAAAGAGAAAGAGATAGCGTTAATTAAGACAGAGAAGTATCACTTCGCATCTCTTAAAGCTAACTATAAGAATCATCCTAACTGTGAATGGATGCTTGGCTCACAAGTATCCGGTACATGGTGTCGTTTGGGTGATAAGAAGACTGTAACTTTAGATGATAATTTTCATGATGCTGTATTCTTTGACATTAATGTCATTGAATCTGAGATATACCCAGAGGGTGTTGCAGTAGTTGTAGCTACTGTACCTAATAACGGTACACGTAAGCCAATTCAAACACCTAAGGCAACTAAGAAGATTAAGACTTATCTTAATCTTTCCGATATGCTTGCCTGTAAAGGTCCAGTACTAGATGAGCA